>Ga0182027_10006223_pt1 | contig 17942 bp, 19 predicted proteins | sample 712E1DmetaG_FD_121300 | JGI IMG/M metagenome (GOLD analysis project Ga0182027, IMG submission 121300) | Permafrost microbial communities from Stordalen Mire, Sweden - 712E1D metaG (Illumina Assembly) | ecosystem: Environmental > Terrestrial > Soil > Wetlands > Permafrost | place: Sweden... | reverse complement strand
TTTTAGTACGGCCATGGGCAAAGCTGGTTTTGCCGGATACTCCGGGTTCCACGAAACCGATTTGCTGTGTCGCCTCGGAAATGGCGCGGGACTCGCATACAAGCGGACATCCTCCACACCCGTGGCACAACTCGGGAAAAACCATTACTTTTTTTCCCAACCTGATCAGTGCTCTATACTCACAAAAACGTACGCATTCTCCGCAGGCAATGCATTTCTTTTCATCAACTATCGGGACTGGGATGACAGCAGCATCCATACGATTAATTTCAGGTTTCAGGAAAAGGTGACCGTTCGGCTCTTCCACGTCACAGTCAAGGTATCTGACTTTTTCTCCCATTTCGCCAAGCAAAAGCGAGAGATTCGTCGAGACGGTTGTTTTGCCGGTTCCGCCTTTACCGGATGCGATTGCGATATTCATGGTTTGTGCCTATTTGACTTTAAAGAATCTGCCTGTCGCCGAAACGACAAGTTTTTCACCTTGAGTGATCTCGCAATTCATCGAATACAAAAGGCCGCATTTGACTGCTGTAATTGATGTTTTTAATGCGGTTTTTGTTCGAATCATGACCGGCTTGCGATATCGTACCGACAGATCCGCCGTATACCCCACGACGCCATGTCCCATGACGCATTGGGCCATTGATGCATCGATTATCGCGGCGATCACCCCGCCGTGGACCATTTCATCATATCCCTGCAACGATCCGTTGCAGGTAAATTCCCCAAGTAAATCCCCGGAATCGCTGAAATAAAACCGCAACTCCGGCACAATCGATGGCTGCCGATTGAACAAGCACTGTGAATGGTGGATGTCCTTAAGTTGCTTGAGATTTCTTTCATAATAGGCGCTGCCCAAAGCGGGGTTGTTAGCCTGAAGATCCGTATTATCCGTTTCTGAGCCTATTGTTTCATCATGTTTGCATGTCAATGGTCGCACGAATTCCCCCCGGTTACCAATTCTCCTTTTAGCCAGGAAAGAACAACCGTCTGCGGGTGCTCCGGCGGTGCGCCGACGACGACCTGGATACCATAGTCCTGGAAAAACTGCTGCGCACGCATGCCCATTCCGCCGCCGATAATAGTGGTAACCCCTCTCTCATGAAGCCACTTGGGATACAGGCCCGGCTCGTGGGGAGGCGGTACAACATCTTCTTTTCCGGTAATTGTTTTTGTTGCTTCGTCAACATCCACGATCACGAACTTTTCACAATGCCCGAAATGCATGCAGAGCTTTCCGTCTGCAGTTGGTACGGCAATTTTCATAACATACTCCCTTGTAAATTGTTAGTTCAATCTGAAAAACTTTGCTTTTGCCTTAACCACATCTCCATCACCAATGTCCCATTACATCGGCAGACTCGATTTTACTGAGTTTTCCCTGTTTAAACGATTCTACAGCATTCTGTACCGTTCCACTTGATACAGTATAAACAACAACTCCGGCTGCGTTGAGCGCCGTAAACGCTTTCGGCCCGCAATGCCCGCTGATAAGGACCTCGCAGCCGGCATTGACCACATTGGCGGCGGATTGAATTCCAGCGCCTTGTGCAGCCTGAAGATTCTGGGTATTGTCAATAGACGCCCAGTTCCCATTTGTATCATCGAAAATCATGAAATATTTCGACCGGCCGAACCGCGGATCAACCGTGCTGTCTTGCGTGGACTGTTCCGCAGATACTCCGATTTTCATAGTGTTTTCCCCTTTGTTACATGTCTCGTGGCATATCTACCGCATTCCACAGTGCCCGCCAATATGCCTCGGCAGTTTGTTTTTTCTGCACAGCATTCGACCGCACCCCGGCATTGAAAACTTTTCGGAAACGTTACTGTTGGTCAGATATGCCGCAATCACGTCATGAACCGGCCCACGGATCCAGGAAATCACTTTGACGTGTTTGTCCTGTAAAATCGCGTTCCCGATGCTCGATATTGCACCGCATATCAGAACGGTCACCCCTTCTTTCAAGCAGACATCGGCCTTGTCGGACAAGGACATATTCCGGATATCCACTGCGTTGCGACTGCCATCGGGTCGTAGTATCAAAAGACAACACGATGCGTCGTAAAGAGGCGAGACGATATCATTCCAGTTTGTAATTGCTATTGTTTCCATTACCCAAAGCATATATGCTATTTTCGTGCCTGTTTGCCCAAAGGGCGTTTTTAAGAAAAAAACCGGCCTTTGGGTGCTTCCGGTTTTTTCTTACCTTTGCATATGTGCAATGTATGCAATGTTATATTGCAAAAATGCAATGGTATGTGAGGTTTGTGCTGTTTTTACGCCTAAAAACAAAGGCATGCCGTTTGCAATATATGAAGCTTCGCAGTTTTATCACCATACGTATCAAGGAGTATAATTCTAATGAGTCATCAAGGAGCAGACGAAAAACAATTGTCAGAAACGCTGGCAACCATCAAAAAGAAATATGTTGTTCTTTCCGGTAAAGGTGGTGTCGGTAAAAGCACCGTGGCTGTAAACCTGGCCGTCGGACTGGCGCTCAAAGGAAAGAAGACCGGACTTCTCGACACCGATCTGCACGGGCCATCGGTCCCGAAGATGCTCGGCATCGAAAACTTCGTGAGCAACGGAGACGAAACCCATCTGACACCTGCCGAGCAATATGATGGCCTTCTCAAAATCATGTCCGTTCAATTCCTGCTTCAAAATCTTAACGACTCGGTAATCTGGCGCGGCCCGCTCAAACATGCGGTCATTTCGCAATTCATCGGCCAGACACTATGGGGCGAGCTTGACTTTCTTATTATAGATTCGCCGCCCGGAACCGGCGATGAACCGCTTTCGGTTGTTCAAACTGCAAAACCCGATGCTGCAATCATCGTGACAACCCCGCAGGATGTCGCGACCTTCGATGTGCGCAAGTCAATAGATTTTTGCAACAAATTAAGTCTGCCGGTCATGGGCGTCATTGAAAATATGAGCGGATTTATCTGTCCGCATTGCGGAACAGAAACGGCAATTTTCAGCATCGGCGGCGGCAAGAGGATGGCCCAGGAGCTGGGAATCGCTTTTCTGGGGGCAATTCCTATTGATCCGCAATTTGTTTCACGTAGTGATCAGGGCAATGCGATGATCGATTTTACCACAGCGGGAAAAAGTCTTGATGCGATCAAAATGATCATTGACAAAATCATATAATAATAACACGTGGAGATCAGGTGCGAATTTCGTATTTTTTGATTTTCCGCCAGAGTGTGGCCACATGAATTCCCAAATCCTGGGCTGTGGTCGTGCGGTTGTATTTATTCCGTTCCAGTGCCTGCTCGATTGTAGCTTTTTCGAAGGATTCCCATGACGGTGACGATTGCCGCTCACTGCCGGCTGCTCTTTTCTGAAAAAGCGATACGGGTAAATGGTTTTTCTCTATTGTCGCACCCGGACATAAAACGAAGGCATGTTGCAAAATGTTCTCAAGCTCGCGGACATTTCCCGGATACCGATGTGCCAAAAGTATTGCCATAGCCTCAATCGAGACATTGCTGATATTTTTACGATATACGGTGTTGTAGTGACCAATAAAATGCTCGACAAGAAGCGGTATGTCGCTTGTACGTTCACGAAGGGGCGGCAATGTCAGCGGCATTACATTTATGCGATAATACAAGTCTTGCCTGAATTCGCCGGAATCGACCATGGCGCCAAGGTCCCGATTGGTTGCGGCAATGATGCGGACTTCGGATTTGACTGTTTCCGTAGCGCCAAGCGGCTCGTAAACATGTTCTTGAAGTACTCTTAAGAGTTTTGCCTGAACTGTTTTGGGAAGATCGCCGATTTCATCAAGAAAAAGGGTGCCGTTTTTTGCCCGGTCAAACCTGCCCGGCTTGTCTTGTTTTGCGTCGGTAAAGGCGCCTTTTTTGTACCCGAACAATTCAGATTCCAAAAGATTTTCCGGCAGAGCGCTGCAATTTACTGCTACGAATGGGTTTTTTGCTCTATTGCTCAACTGGTGCACTGCTTTTGCAAGCAGTTCCTTACCCGTACCGCTTTCACCGAGAATCAACACGGGAGCGTCACTTTTGGCAATGGAGGGGAGTGTATCGAAAAGCCCGAGCAACCGGTAATCCCGGGTAATAATATCGGCGAATGTATGCCGCCCTGTTATTTCTTTTCGAAGCTCTTCAACTTCGCTCAGGTCTCGAAATGTTTCGACACCGCCGAGAATTGTACCGTCACCGCTTTTCAAAATGGCAGTGGAAACACTAATCGATATTTGTTTTCCGGACTTGTTGACAATGTAAACAGTTTTATTTATACACTGCCTGTTGGTTTTGAGGGTTTTTTTAAGAAGACATTCGCGTTCACATACATCGGCATGGAAAACTTCCCAGCATTTTCTGCCGATAGCATCCTTCACCGGCACACCGGTGATTTTCTGAGCTGCTTTATTAAAAGAAGTTATCGTCCAATCGCTATCAACGGTAAAAACGCCGTCGGCAATGGAATCAAGTATGACGTCATGGTAATCCGACGGGGCATGATTATCGATGGGCTGTTTTAATTTTATAGGCATATAGTAATCGAATTTACATCGTTGGAATGGGAGGCACAACAGTAATTGCGAAGATGCGATGAAAAGTACAGCAATTGAAAATCAGTTTAATTCATAGAAATCACGAATGGAAATAAGGAGCATGTTTGTCAATGGCCAAAGTCCGGACTGAATCTTCAATCACCCGGTTTTCATGGGCATCTATTTAACGATGGCCCTTCGCCGACAGCATGAACATATTTTAACAGCATCAATTTTTGATCAGTTTTAGGAAATAGTTGAAAGAAAGGAATAATTATGAATAATAAACCAAATGAATTCGATGAAAAGGCCAAGGCCTGGGATGACAATCCCGAACATGCGCAACGTACCAGGGCTGTAGCGGATGCAATAGTCAAGGAACTACCCCTAAACCCAAAGTTTACCGCAATGGAATACGGGTGCGGCACGGGGCTTCTCAGCTTTCCTCTCAAAGACCGATTCTCACATATCACGCTTGTCGACAGTTCCGCTGGTATGCTTGAGGTGTTGAAGGAAAAAATCAAGCGAAGCAAATCGGAAAATATGGAAGTTTTAAATAGAGATTTGCTGGAGTCTACGGCAGGGATTACATCATCGTTTTCGGTGATTTACACTTCCATGGTGCTTCATCATATCGAGGACACCCTTAAAATCCTGGAAATATTTAATGCGCTTTTGGACAGTCCCGGATATCTTTGTATTGCAGATCTCGATAGTGACGGCGGCCTTTTCCATGGCAAGGAATTTAAAGGCCACAGTGGATTTGACAGGGAAGATTTGAAAAAAAATGCCGAAGCAGCTGGGTTTACAAATGTGTCGTTTCGAACCGTGTTTGAAATTAAAAAACCGGGAAACGATGGCGTTGAACGGTCGTTTCCGGTTTTTCTGATGCTATGCCGTAAGGAATAATCGGTTTTAAAAGCCGGACTATATTCAGAATGGGTCGCGCCGGGCATACGGGGAAATGACAGGGGGATAGTTTTATTTGACTGCTGTTTTGCATCGAATTATATTTGCTACTAGCAATAAATGCTACTAGCAATTAATAGATCGGGTAGGCAATGGAAGCAACTTTGTTCCGTCTGGTTCTTGCTCTGAAGCAAAAATGCTTTGCCACTGAAATAAAAATACAGGATGAGCGATCACTCACTCCGGCAGAATTCCACGGGCTTCTTACCATCGACGGTCAAATAGTGTCCAGCGGGGATTTTGCAAAAAACATCGGCCTGTCTGCTTCACGGGCAAGCAGGGTCGGCACAAGCCTTATGAAAAAGGGCCTGATCGATATCATCCACGATCAAAACGACCGGCGGGTAATTAAATTGCGTCTCACAAAAAAAGGCGCCGGGCTAAAAAAAACAATCGAAAACGACCTTGCCCGTTGCGAAAAAAAAATATTGTCGTCACTTCCGGAGGCAGAGCAGATTCGTGTTACGCAAGCGTTGAAACATCTCATTAACGCAATGTAAATCACTGGCATTCAACCGAATTAAAGAGGAGAAACAGTATGGCTGATCTGAATGAATTGACACCTGATGGTGTTGTTGATGCGCGGGCAATGGCTTGCCCGGGCCCGTTGCTTGAAGCGAAAAAAGCGATTGGGACCGTTGCTGTTGGAAAAATCCTCGAGATACAGTCGGGTGATAAAGGAAGCCGCGAAGATATTCCGGCCTGGTGCAAGAAAATGGGACATGAGTTTCTTGGTTTTGTTGAACGTCCTGGTTATGATAGTCTTCTTGTTGTTCGAAAGAAATAAACGGGAAAAGTAATAATGGAAAAGATGAAAATTCCAAAAATCCTGATCCTGACCACTATAATGAGCTCCTATCCCGGCGCTAACACAGTTGGTCAGGCACGTTTGGGGTATCCGTCCAATACATTCATCCTGCGGGTGCCTGATCCGGTAATGTTCCCCGAGGAATTTTATCTGCGCTGTTTCGACAAAGGAATAGCCGGGATAATCATCATGAGCAGCGGTTCGGATTGTCCTTATGAAGGCGCGTATGAACGGCTTTCAAAACGCATCGGCAGGGTGTATGAAACCATGAAAGCGCGGGGCCTTCCTTCCAATCGATTAAAACTCACAACGATATGTACTGTTTGTAAATCAGCGTTCCTCAAGGAGATCGCAGACATGGAAACCGCAGTATCCTATGCGGATCCCGGAGGGCGGAAAGCTTGACTAATGCATTAAAAAACAAACAAAAGGATGCTCTGGTCATCGGGGCCGGGATTGCAGGTTTGCAGGCTGCGCTCGATTGTGCCGACCAGGGCAAAAACGTCGTTGTTGTCGAGCGTTCGCCGAGCATCGGCGGCGCAATGATAGGACTCAGTAAAGTGTTTCCAACCCTGGATTGTGCCAGTTGCATCACAACGCCCCGGATGGCCTCGGCAATTCACCATCCCAATATAGAAACATTGACATTTACAGAAGTTTTGTCGGTCGAAAAGACCGAAACCGGTTTTCGTGCCCACGTAAGAAAGAAGCCTCGCCACATTCGGGAGCAGGACTGCATCGGGTGCAAACGCTGTGAAGAGGCATGTCCGGTTTTTGTCCCGGATGAATTCGAACACGGGCTTGGGGCGCGGAAGGCGATCTCGATTCCGTTTACTAATGCTATTCCGCAATATCCGGTTCTTGATATAGGCAACTGCATGGCATGCGGTGCATGTGCGAAAATTTGTCCTACCCAATGCATTGATTTTCTCCAGAAACCGGAAGAATTCGACATTGAAGCAGGAACCGTGATTGTCGCGACCGGGTTTGCCGTAACTGCGATGGACGCCAAAAAACAATATGGCGAAGGGAAGTTGCCCAACGTCATTTCCCCGCTTCAGGCCGAGCGTCTACTTGCTCCGCATGGTCCGTATGGGAGGGTCCTTCGACCGTCCGACGGGAAGATCCCGTCGTCGATCGCATATGTCCAATGCGCCGGTTCGCGCGACAAAAGCATCGGCGTACCGTACTGCTCGCGCGTATGCTGTATGTACGCTATCAAACAGGCAATGCTTTTGTCCGGATCTCTTCCCATTGCCGATATCACCATTTACTATATGGATATCCGTGCTTTCGGAAAAGGCTATGAGCAATTTTACCAGAACGCCAAGGCCATGGGAATAATGTTTGTAAAGGCAAAGGTCGGTCGTATTCGTGAAGATGCAGACCATAACCCTATTTTGCGCATTGAACGGCAGGAAGACCTATGCCGCGTTGAGGAAGTAACGCACGATCTTGTGGTTCTTTCAAACGGCATGCTTCCCGGCTTCGACGTGACGCGCTTCGGTATCACCACTGCCTCCGACGGATTTGCCGCATTGCCCCGAGAAAAAGCCCATCCCGAGCAAACAAGTTCCGACGGGATTTTTTCCGCCGGGACAGCCTGCGGTCCCAAAGACATCGTCGACACGGTCGTGGAAGCCAGCGCGGCCGCCATGGCGGCCGCAAATTATCTTCGGCAAAGAGGTATCCATGGACAGCCCTAAAGTCGGAATTTACGTATGCCACTGCGGCGGAAATATTTCGGATGTTATTGACGTAAAAGATGTTGTTGCGAAGGCCGGGTTGCTCACGGGAGTCGCTCTGGCAAAGGAATATCCCTTCATGTGCTCCGATCCCGGGCAGGGAATGATAGTAGACGATATCCGTTCGGGGAAAATCGACCGCGTGGTAGTGGCCGCATGTTCCCCGACGCTGCACGAACTTACTTTCAGAAACGCCCTGATACGCGCCGGCCTCAATCCCTATCTTTTTGAACATATTAACATTCGCGAACAGGTGAGTTGGGTTCACAAATCGGACAAGGCCGGTGCAACGGCAAAAGCGATACGGCTCATAGCCGCAGGAGTTGCGAAGGTAGCCATACAGGACCCGCTTGAGAATCTGACGGTCGACGCCGTGCAAGGTGTTGCGGTCATCGGCGGAGGCATTGCCGGTATGCAAACTGCGCTTGCGCTTTCTGCCTCAGGCTTTCAGGTATCGCTTATAGAAAAAACGCCGAACCTTGGAGGAAAACTTCTCTCCCTCGATACGTTGTATCCCGATGGAGAAAAAGCAGCGGATTTTCTTTCGCCGCTTTGTGAAGCTGTTTTTAAGGATGTCAATATAGCGGTTCATTGTTCATGTGAGGTTGAAGAAATCACCGGATTTGTCGGAAATTTCAAATTACGAATAAGCAACGGCAGCGAATTTGCCGCAGGTGCCATAATCATGGCCACGGGGTATGAAAATTATCAGCCCAAATCCGCTGAAATGGGCTTTGGCAGTTTTCCCGGCGTTATTACTTTGCCAATGCTCCATGAAATTCTAAAGAAGCACAAAAACGCCGAAGGCAATGCTGGTTTTATGGTGGATGGTCGCCCAATACATAAAGTTGCATTTGTCCATTGTATCGGGAGCAGGCAGGCGGAAGGGGTGAACGAGCCGCAGGCCGACGGCAAGGTGAACGATTATTGTTCCCGTGTCTGCTGCACGGCCGCGCTCCATGCAATACGCGAACTGACGGCAGGTTTTCCGAACATACGGGTATTCGACATATATCAGGATATTCGTACATATGGTCGCGGGCATGAGGAAATTTATGAGAAAGTGGCGGATTCGGGGACGATATTTTTCAGATACGAGCAGGCGACTCCGCCTGTTGTGGCCGACGGAACCGTTACCGTGCAAGACGTCCTGACCTGGAATGAAAAACTCGAAATACCTGCTGATTTGATTGTTCTGGCAACAGGCATGATGCCGCAACCAATACAAAAACTTGTCGAACAGTTACGGCTGCCGCGGGGAAGCGACAGGTTTCTTCAGGAAGCTCATCCGAAGCTTCGGCCCGTTGAAATTGCAAACAACGGCATTTTTCTTGCAGGTACCTGTCAGGGGCCTATGGACATAAAAGAATCGAGCGCCGCTGCTTTTGCTGCAGCATCGAAGGCCGCAGCCCTGTTGGGAAAAGGCAAAATATCGCTCGATCCGTTTGTCGCGCGCGTAAACTCTTCGCTTTGCGACGGTTGCAAGGCCTGTTTGGCCGAATGTTCCTATCCCGGCGCAATCACTCTTATCGAATCTTCAAAAGGGTTTGTCGCAAAAGTCACCGGCGCACTATGTAAAGGATGCGGTGCCTGCGCGGCGGTATGCCCTCACCGGGCAATCGAGATTGCCGGTTGGGGCCTCGATCAGTTTGACGCCATGGTTGATGCCCTTGTCGCGGAGGAAGCATGAGCGAAAAAAAAGAAAATACCGATTACAAAGATCAACTGAAAACCTTACGTGACCGTAACCCTGTTACCGTCGAACAGGCTGGAAAGCTTCGGCTCAAGCAGCAAAAACTGCACAAGGCATTGCTTGCAGAAATAGAAAACGGGCCCAAAACCGTTCCCGAACTTGCCGTTGCACTCGAATGTGAATCCCGGGAAGTGTTGTGGCATCTGATGGCTTTGAAAAAGTATAACAAGGTCGTCGACGACAAGAAGCAGGGGGAATATGTCGGATATTGCAAGAAAAATTGATCCAACGCTTCTTTCCAAGGTTCGGCGTTATGGGGCCTTTGATATTACCGCGTGCTTTAATTGTGGCAACTGCACTGCAGTATGCCAGCTTTCGGATGAACACGGGTCTTTTCCACGGAAAATGATACGATCCGGCCAGGTTGGCATTAGAGAAAACCTCCTGAATGGGCCGGAAGCATGGCTATGCTATTATTGCGGCGAATGTTCCGAGACCTGTCCGCGGGAAGCGGAACCCGGAGAATTTATGGCCGCCCTTCGACGCTATGTGATCGCCGAAACCGACCCGACCGGCCTTGCAAAAGTGTTTTACAGAAGCCCGCCTGTCCTTATGTTCGGTACCGTTGCAATCGGCATTTTATTGTCTTTATTTCTTGTCAATGCCAGGAACGGTTTTACCCAAGGTCCGCATTGGATGTTTTCGGATCTTGTTGCCTATGAAGCTGTGCATTGGGCCGGCGTCATACTCGGAGCGGCAAGTTTCTTGATTCTTTTGGCGGGCGTACTGCGATTGGTAAACCGTCAACTCTCGCATGTCGGCGGGATATCGTTTTTTCTGAAAAAAAAACCAGGCCAAATATTTTCTGCAGCAAGAGAAGTTCTTGGCGAAGTATTTACCATGAAGCGTCACGCTGAATGCAAAACAGCATCGCAAACTGTCAATCCCTGGTATTTTACCCCACGCTATATTCATGGTTTCATTCTTTGGGGATTTCTGGGCTTGGCAACGGCAACTGCGGCTGATTATTTCCTTATGTACATTCTCGGAACGAACATTTTTATTCCCGGCCGTATCATTGGCACGGTTTCGGGTTTGGTCATGCTTTTTGGCGTGAGCGTTGCGATAGGAAAGCGGTTTGCGGGAAAAGAAAAGCATAGCCGTTTTACCCATGCAAGCGATGCATGGCTTCTTACCTTTCTTTTTGTGCTCGCTGTGACCGGCTTTTGGCTCGAGGCTGCCGTGACTTTCGGGAAGCAAGGACTTTTACCGAATTGGATTCTTGTGATTCATGCTGTTTTTGCAATGGAGCTCATCCTTTTGGTTGCCTTGACAAAACTTGGCCATGCAATCTACCGGCCGATAAGTGTATATCTTCATATTCTCAAGCAAAAAGGAGTGTAACCGTATGACCGAACTCGAAGCTCTAAAAGCAGACGTCGAAACTCTCAAAGCCAATGCCCCGGAAGACAAACTCTCGATGGTCGTGTTCAGCGGGGACCTTGACAACATGCTTGCCGCGTTTATTATTGCAACAGGTGCGGCAGCAATGTTCGAAAAGGTTTCCATGTTTTTCACGTTCTGGGCAATACCGGCGCTCCGTGATCCTAAAAAAACACCTCCTTCGAAAAATCTTATAGCAACAATGTTCGGCTGGATGCTTCCCAAGGGCTTTCCGAAACTCAAGCTCTCGCGAATGCATATGGCCGGTGGAGGTACCATGATGATGAAGGGCCTCATGAAAAAGAAAAATGTCATGTCGCTTGACCAACTCATCAAAGCTGCCGCAGATTCCGGGGTGCAAATATACATATGCGAAATGAGTATGGACCTCATGGGGTTTTCTAAGGAAGAAATGATCGATTATCCAAACCTCAAACTTGCCGGCGTAGGTAAATTCCTTCAGGACGCGGGCACCAGCAAGGTTTCGCTTTTTGTGTGATGACTATAGCTTTAACTGTCCGGTTATTTAAATCCCTAAGATAATCAGAAGCGTGGTGATGCTGACAATCACCCATAACGACACGCCTTGAATCATGGGCCTAAATCCGACTTTTTTCAGCGCGTTCCTTGTCAGTCCGGAACCAATGAGAAACAACGTCACAACTAAAAGCCTTTTTGCACCAAACGCCAGGCCGTCCCAGACAATATGCTGATTTGGAAAGACGGAACGGATAGCGGTTGCGGCTACAAAACCAAAGATAAAATACGGAATTGCAACTTTCCGGTCTGTTTTTTTGAAAAATGCAAATCCCATGGCAATCGGGGCAATCCACATTGCCCGTGTCAACTTTACGGTAATGCCGATTGCAAGGGCAACGGCTCCATATGATGCTGCGGCACCAACAACACTGCTTGTGTCATGAATGGCAAGAGCCGCCCACAAACCGAATGATTGTTGACTCAAATGCACCATATTTCCGACAAAAGGGAAAAGAACCAGGGCTATTGAATTGAGCGTAAAAACAGTTGCCAAAGAAACAGCGATTTCTTCATCTTTTGCCTTGAGTATCGGCGCCATTGCCGCAATGGCGCTTCCTCCGCATATTGCCGTGCCGAAGGAGATAAGCTGCGAGGTATTTTTATTTACTTTTAATATTTTACCTAAAAAATTTCCAATGATAAGTGTTGCGACTATTCCTATCATTGTGTAAACAATGGAATGCCTGCCTTCGTTGATTACCTGGCCAATGCCGATGCCGAAACCAAGCCCGATTACCGATATCTGCAGGAATATCTTGCTGAGCTTGCTTGTTAATTTTTGAAAAGGGTTTGTGAGTGCAAGCCCGAAGGTAATTCCGGCAACAAGCGCAACAGCGGTATCGATGCGCGTCCAAAAGCATAGCAACAAAACCGAAGGAAATAACAGCTTTTGAAATAAAAACGGTTTACCCGGTTCAAGGAAGTTTCCAGATGAATGGTTGGGGGGGTGTACATTTTTCATTAGAGTCGTCGCTTCTGCGTATATAATCTATAATATAAACTTATCCCATGGGAAGCATGGAATTTGCTTCAAAGTAAAAAAACAAAATAATGAAAGAATTTACAATATCTATATGGAGCAATGCCAATCAAATTTAGGTAAGGCATTTTCAACGTTCTTATAGTCGCCGCCGGATACTCTTCTGAAAAAACGAGTATTTTAAAAGCGTATGGAAAAAACGAAGGGATAGAATATCACTGTTCTTGAATTTTCCGGTGTCATTGCAGCAGGGTCACTGGTTGCAGGTTTTTTCGGCTCGCTGACAGGTTTAGGTGGCGGCATTGTCATCGTTCCGCTGCTGACGCTCGGATTTGGCGTTGATATCCACTATGCAATGGGCGCTTCCCTTGTTTCTGTTTTAGCAACTTCATCGGGAGCAGCGGTTGCGCATGCAAAATCGGGTTTGTCCAATTATCGCATCGGCATGTTCCTTGAAATTGCCGCAACCGTCGGAGCTTTGGCAGGGACCTTGATAACAGCGTTTGTTTCCCCCGCTTTCGTAGCAGTCGTTTTTGGTCTTGTTCTATTGTATTCTGCTTATGTGTCAACAATACGCCGGAATACTAAAAGCGAAAATACCCGCCCAACAGGGTTTGCAAATTTCCTATGTTTAAACGGAGAGTATATGTCCGGACAGGAGGTTAAACACTATAGCCTGAGTTCGGTCCCGGCTGGTTTTTTCGTCATGACAATTGCCGGTGTGTTTTCCGGACTGCTCGGAATCGGCTCCGGTGCTCTCAAGGTTGTGGGCATGGACAGGATAATGAAGGTTCCATTTAAGGTGTCGACCGCAACGAGCAATTTCATGATCGGTATTACTGCTGCTGCTGGTGCAGGCGTTTATTTGCATAAGGGGTATATTGATCCGGGGCTTTCGATGCCGGTAATGCTTGGCGTATTGGCAGGCTCGGTTCTTGGCGGCCGGTTGTTGACTAAAGTTAAAACTGAAAATATACGGATCGTCTTTGCGGTTGCCATTGGCTTGATCGGATTGGAAATGATTTACAAAGGGATGTTTGGCAAATTCTGAACAAGGAACCGGTATTTATAAATGATGAACACAACGTCATCAAAAACCTCTCAAAAGTATTCCGAACAAAAAGGGGAAGCGTTTATTGCCAACCTTGTCCGGTTGCTTGTGATATGCGCCGGAATTATTGTTGCAGGGGGCGGCGTGCTTTTTATCCTGCGCCTCGGCAATAAGCAACCCGGTTACCATTTGTTTACAAGCGAGCCTGTTTCCCTAATGAGTGTGCATGGAATTCTTACCCATGCGTTTTCATTTGACTCGCAAAGCCTTATTCAACTTGGCATTCTGTTACTTATCGGTATCCCGATCATCCGGGTTTTTGCTCTTCTCATTTCGTTCTTCATACAACGAGACTGGATATATGTCGTAACCACGATACTCGTTTTTGGCGTGCTTCTTTTTTCCTTGTTTGGATCTGCCGGATAAAAAATGGGGGAGTGTGGAATGAATTATTTTAATAAAAACGATTATGCAACAACGAATCAATATCCTTCCGAAAAAATGTCTGCCGATACAATCATGTTTAGTAACTAAAATTGCCCGAAGAATTTTATTTTTCCTGATCATTTTGATTTTGCTCCCGATAGGGATTCGTGCCGAATCAAACAGTGTATTGTATCCTGGTATTACTATGGAGCAACACCGGCTCGCGCAATATGTACTGTTCCATTTCAATACCCTTGATTGGGACGAAACAGACAACTCTCTTAAAAAACTACAGCAACTCGAAAAAAAGAATTCGCTATTGCCTTTAAGCAGTATGTTACATGTTGCTATACGGGTTTGGCGGGTCCAGAATGACGAATTTTCCGATGCATCGGAAAAATCACGGTTGTTCAAAGAAATACGCGCGTATTCAAATCGAGGCATCGACCAGCTTCGTTCCAAAACGTTTCCGGATTCGGTGCGTTCCACGCGTTGCTTTTTGGAAGGCGGCATCAAAGGTTTTATTGCCACGCTTGAAATTAAAAGTAACCCCTTTTCGGCATTACATAATGGTCTTGATGCGGTGCGGCTTCTCGATACTGCTGTGGCTCTTGCGCCAAATCTTTACGATGCCTATCTGGGCATTGGCCTGTTCAATTGCGCTTTGGCCAAATCGCCGGGAATTGTCAAGGCCGCAGTTTCTCTTCTAGGAGGTCGGAAAATAGACCTGGATACCGGGTTAAACCTTCTTCGCATTTGTGCGCAAAAGTCGGTTTACACTAGGATTTCCGCCAAATTGTATCTGATCGAGTTTCTCTCGCCGTATCAACGTGATCAAGAAATGGAAAAACAGGTTCTTTTCAAGTCGATACAACATGCATTTCCCGGAAATCCTTACTATGTGTTTTTAGAGCTTGACGAAGAGTTGTGTTTTTTTCCAGAAAGGTTTTTCAGGCCTGCGACTTGCCGCTTCCTCGACAAACGGCTCGACAATGGCTTTTATTGCCCTTCGTTCAGCTCCTTGCGATACGCGAACCTGGTAAAATGGCAGTTTTCTCTGTGCAATAGCGACGCGCCATCCTGGGCTTTGCCCGGCCCTATCCCGAAATATCTTGATTTTTCGTATTATCCCGTGTTTCTCGAAGCTCTGAAAATCAAACGCACTATGGGGAAGCGGAAAAAAACAAATTCGGAAAGTGAGACCGGCGATGCCGCAAAACTGCGTGAATTAGGTGCCTCGGCGACGAAAATGCTGTCGGCGTCCGACATGAATCCCCTTCGTAAAGACTATTACCTTTGGCACATCCGCGATGCGCTCCACATCGAATAAGGCAGGCAAGCCGAATTGGGCAACCGACAAGATCTTCTCAGGTCAGTCACTCTTACCTTGCGACCGGTTGGTTATAATATGGTTTCAGTTGATAGCGGATCAGATTCGTTGGCGCTTATTAAAGGCAGCCTTGAAAGATTGGGGCTGCATATTTTCCCTGGATAAAGTTTGTATGGAATTCGCTAAGGCGCCTGTCGTGACGGTAATTCACTTTCGATAAATTTATCGATAAATCGGGATACTGCAATTTGATTTAACAGATTATATTTTGCCAAAGAAGCCGCTATGCCGATTTTGATGGTAATCGCCTCTGGAGGTAACGACCGGTACACATCTTCATCGGTTTTATCATCACCCATTGCAATTATGAAATCAAATTTCCGGTTTGAAATAAATTTTAATGCTGCAATTCCCTTATCATAACCGGTTCTTTTTATTTCTACTACCATATTCCCTTCGAGGACATGCAATTTGTTCTCATGCGCCACTAGCGTTCGTAATTCCTCTTTAAGTTCTTTGGCTTTGATGGCGCCGAATTCCCGGGATGAATTCCGGTAATGCCATGCTAATGAAGAAAACTTTTCTTCAATAAAAGAGCCATTACAGCGATCCGAATATCGTTGCAAAACAGGAAGAAAATTCACCTTCCATCCTTGGTCCGTATCAATTGCGCATTGCCATTCTCCGCCGGGAGATTTTTGAAACGCGCCATGTTCGGCGATCAAATGCACATTCAGTGTCCCGAACCATTCGTCAAGAAAGTTTTTATTTCTACCGCTTATGAGCACGAGAGTGTTTTTGGAAAACTCTGAAAGCGATTTTAATTGTTTCAGAGTTTGAGGCCCTGGAGTTGCCAATTCGGGGATGGATGAAAACGGTACAAGTGTTCCGTCATAATCAAGGAATATTGCCCTTCGCTCCGCTTTTGCAAATTTCGCGAGTATTTCGGACTCGATTGTAGGCGTTATTAAATTAACTTTCCTTAGTTCCTGCTCCCGTTTAATGTCTTGAAGGCTTTCAAGCATGTCTTTAGCCCAGGTAAAGACAGTATAATTTTTAATTCTTTTCTGCATACGTGCCAACAGAATACTTCGGTTGCGAAGCGACATTGAAAGCGCATTGTTAATTGCCTCGGCGACTTCTCTTTTGTCGGTAGGGTTAATGAGTATCGCCTCGCTGAGCTCGGCCGCTGCCCCGGCCATTTCACTGAGTATCAAAACACCTTTTTCAGTGACCTGACATGCGACGTATTCCTTTGCCACCAAGTTCATTCCGTCTCGAATGGGCGTGATCAGACCAACCAGACTAATGTCGTATAAGGCAACAAGTTCATCAAAGGTAAGCGATTTGTATTGGTAAATTATAGGGCGCCATGCCATCGTGCTGAATCTGCCGTTAATCCTGCCGACCGCTGCCTCGATTTCACGTTTCATGCTCTGGTATTGTGTTATGGTATCGCGGGAAGGGATCACCACCATGTTGAAAACGATTTTTTCATTCCAGTCGTGATATGTTTCCAGGAAATATTCAAACGCCTCGAGCCGCTGCAACAGGCCTTTGGTGTAATCCAGTCTGTCAACAGAAAATATGAGTTTTTTACCTTGCAGCGTTTCCCGTATCTTTTGTTTCTCGATCTCTACGGGTTTTGAATGTATTGCGGCATTGTTATATTTCTCGTAGTCTATTCCTATCGGGTAAGCATCAACACGCGCCACGCGGTCGTCAACCGTAACGGTGTTCATGGTAATTTCATTGCCCAGCAAGCGGGAAACGGTTCGCAAAAAGTATTGACAATAATCATACGTATGGAACCCGATAACGTCTGCACCAAGCATGCCTGTAAGCAGCGCATCCCGCCATCGTCTCGGCAGGACCCTGAAAACTTCAAAGGCCGGGAAGGGTATGTGAAGAAAAAAACCAATGTTTGCAGCAGGAAAGTATTTACGGATCAGAGCCGGTAAAAGGAGAAGTTGGTAATCGTGAATCCAGATAAAATCGCCGGGCCGGATAATACTTTTGAGCTTTTCCGCGAAAAGATTGTTTGCTGTGATATAGCTTTCGAAATAACTTTCATCATGCACAACAAGCGATGGGAAATAGTGAAACAACGGCCAAATGCAATCGTTGCAAAAACCACCATAGTATTTTTCATTTGTAGCATCATCGATCATTACCGGAGCCATTTGGAATTTTGCATTTGCAACTGGAGCATTCGTTTCAGCCGAGAGCGGTGTACCGTCGATATTTAAAATGTATCTTTTAAATAGACCTGAAAAAAAACCAGGTTTATCTGCAGGCTTTTCTTCAATTTTCTCATCACTTTTTCCCACCCAAACGACGTTTTTGTAAATCTCCGAACCATCACTGGAATCCATCTTTTCCGATAATGCGGCCATTGCGGAAACAAGGCCGCCCGAATTAAATAC
>Ga0182027_10006221_pt1 | contig 17946 bp, 11 predicted proteins | sample 712E1DmetaG_FD_121300 | JGI IMG/M metagenome (GOLD analysis project Ga0182027, IMG submission 121300) | Permafrost microbial communities from Stordalen Mire, Sweden - 712E1D metaG (Illumina Assembly) | ecosystem: Environmental > Terrestrial > Soil > Wetlands > Permafrost | place: Sweden... | reverse complement strand
TCATGGCTCCCGGTCGGCTCGACCGGATGGCCGCCTTGCGCGATTCTCCCGTGCCGTATTCGCTGCAGTGCCAGCGCCCCGCCCGCTTGAAGGAGAGCGGCGTGCGCCGGATCGTGCTCGCAGCCGATTGGTCGGTGAGCATGGAAGGCGTGCCCTGGCTGGCCACCCTGGCAGCCGCGCAGGCCATCACGCTCGCCCTGCGTTCCGATGGGGGCGATGTGCGCGGCCTGCTGTTTGCCGGTTGCGCCTGGCATGCCGCCGACTTCGACGCCGAGGCGCTCTTTTTTGCACGGGCGCTCGGTGGCGGTGTGGATCTCGGCAAAGCCGAAGGCTCGACCACGCGCTTTGGGTGGCTGCCGGAAGTATGGCAGAGCTACCCGGACCACCAGGTTCTCGTCCTCACGGACGGCGCCGGCAGTCTTCCGACCTACATTCCTGATTCGTGCCGTTCAAGAACTTCCGCCCTACTGATCGGTCTGGAGAACTATTCCGACGAGCAGCGGGAGGATGTCCGGTCGATTGCGGAAGCGATCGCCGGGAAGGTTGTCGAAGTACCATCACTCGACGACCTGGCCGGGGTCTGGGCTACCCTGATCCCGCGCCGAAATGTTGCTTGACAAAACGGGAGGCTATCCGCCTCCCGTTTTTTGTTTAATCTTTTCCGATATCCCATTTTCTCGTCGAACAGATGCCGCCGTTTATCCTAAACTTCGATAACGTTCATGATTTTACCTCAATGGAAACGGTATAATAACTTGTCAGGTAAGGTGCTATATGGAAAAAATCGTTATTCAAGTGAAAGATAAAAAAAAGGCCCAGGCGCTGAAGAATTTTCTTCAGACGCTTGATTTTGTCGAATCTGTCACCCAGTCTGGCAATCGCAGAAAAGGGCGACAGGTAAAATATGCCGATTTCTTTTCCATGGCCGGCTTGTGGGCCGGGCGTGATATTTCGCAGGAAAGCATCCGTAAAGAAGCCTGTTCACAGCGAACATGATCCTTTGCGACATGAATATCTTGGTTGATCGAAATTCTTTGTACCAAAATGGGTTACAAGGCGCTATAATCATAAAGCCAGTGGAAAAAGGTCGGCCCGCATGCCGTGTAATTGTCTGACTGCGGTCAGTTCAGTTCTATATCCCTGGCAAGTCATTTTCCAGAGCCGCTAATGTTAGCGGCTTTTTTTGTGTGTAATACACGCCATAAGGGGTTTTACGCGTGTCATCAACGCCTTTGCGCCATTCATCCATCCGTCCACAGGCTTATCCGAGCATGAAAATCCATTTTCTTCCGTAAGTCCGTTTCGCCAAAGACATATCCGCTGACGATATCCGTCTGCCATCTCAGCCAGTCAGGGATATTCTTTTATATTGGGTCTACACCAGAAGAAGGGAACGCCGAGTAAAGCACCAGAATCTTCAAGACGCCATTTTAGCTTTGTTCTCATCGAATGGCACTTGGATGATTATTGGCCTCTGACTACGGACACCTTTACCGAATACGATAGCTTGCAGGTTCGGCAAATTAGGAATTAGTGGCACATATGATGCCCCGTAGACATTTTCCAAGAAACCAAGACTTGTATCATCAAAACAGTTGAAACTTATAATTGTGTTACATTGGGTGAGAATTGATTTACTGACAGTTGCAGTTCGCTGTGCGATGACCAGGAGACCAACCCCATATTTTCTCCCTTGAAGTGCAATTTGGGCTATTTTCCCTACCAATCCCCGAGAATCATAATCACCTAAGCCCATGGTATTGGGCTCAGGCATTACTGTATGGGCTTCTTCAACTACAATTAACACTTTAGGAGTCTTTCCAAAATTTTCTTTTGTATAGTGCAATAAACATGTAAGGTACATTTCCGTAATAAATAATGTTGCTTTTGTGTTAGAGATTTCCTCCAAAGCAATGATGCCTAATCTATTACCTTCATCAGTTGCAGTCATAAATTCTTGAATTGCTTTTTGTACATCCTGGCGTATTTTCTGGGATGATGCTTGTAGAGCCTTTTTTTCAGCAGGAGCTCCATATTGCCCTGTCTCGACATCAAATAACCGGTTGTTTAATTCAGCTATATTCCCTGCGGATAAAGATAGGTTTTTAGGCTGTAGATCATTTAGCCGCGATTCATATCTCGCTGTTAGATCGATACAAATCACTTTATAACCCTGCGCAGTTGTGTGTCGTATCAAGTCAAAAGCCAACTCTGTTTTGCCTGAACCTGTTACACCTAAGATGGCTGTATGATGATCGAAGTTTTCTACAAATGGTCCCGCAACATTTAGTTTAGTACCTGGCACAGTTCCATATATGAAATCGCCTTTTTGATCTACCTTAATCCCTTCGCCAAAAGACTCGCTTTCAGCAAAAATAGGCGTATTCATTCTTGGTACCCAACCATATTTTAGAAAACCTCGCTTTTCATCTAAAATGCCTAATTGTGTAGCACTCCCGAGTTGAAATCCATGGCGATTAGATTGGAATACTTCCTCTTTTGTACAACCATTTGTCACTTGAAAAAAAACATGATTACCTGCAATATCGCACCATATAAGCATTCCTTCCCAGCACGCCTTTGGATTCCAAATTTCAAACTTAATCTCTGAAATTGTGGAATCCTCAACAATGAATCCCACTAATTTGGATGTAGATCCGCCTCCTAAAGCCTCGGAAACATCTGCATCTGAAACCTTGGCATTTTCATCAACATCATAGATATATCCATCCTCAAGGCTGGGTGTTTTATAACAACTGGTTTCACAACCAAACCCGTTCCTACCAATTCTTCACCCTGAGGTTCATAATAAAGAGGCAACACTAGATGCTGGCCCCCGCCCGCTTGTTGAAAAATCTTGATTGATGAATTATTCCAATTTATTTCGGGTTGTATAGTGATTCGAACGATATTCGGCCAATCAGTTCGCAAAACATGTCCAACAGGTTTGTTCTTTGCTCTTGAAGCAGAAATGCTCGAAATTAGTTGAGGTAGTTTTAATGGCCAGATAACTATAAAAATTCCCCAGAAAATAATTAAGACCGCGGTTTGTAATGACTGAATGCCTTTAAATGCGAATACGGCGAATAGGAATAATACTGAATACATAATTCGAGCCTGGCCAAGAATTACAGCGGGAGTATAAGCAATATTTGCAATTCGATGCCATTTAGGGTTTTGAACTTCAAACGAATAAATTGCAGTCGATGTTGTTGCTAGCAAGAACACAAGACCAGCATAAGAAAATACTAGCCACCAAGCCAATTTCGGAGCCAAATTGTAAACACTAATCATAGTAACTATACCCATAAGGGAATTCACCATAGAATCCGCTGGCTTCGTATAAAACTTTTCTAATAATGCGACACCAATAACTATAAGTAAGAGGGCATCTTGAAAAATCAAGGTGTCTCTCGCATCTTTCGGGATAAAATATCCTGTAAAAATTCGTGACAATATAAAAATGACAACAATCGAAACAATTAATATCGATACCCTCACCCAAGGTGCAATATACTCTTTATTCATGATAGCCTCCCGAAATCAAGATTAAAGTTAATCGATTTCTTTCTAATGATCACAAAATAATCATCAGGTACCAGTAAATTTGAGAGGGACCACCATACGGTTTCGTGTGAAATTGAGCAACCCTTCAATGGTAGTTCTCCGAAACAAACGCTTAATCTACAAACGCGTCCCTTTCCTGCCAATCTTAGCGCGCATGGGTGAAATCTTCCTTTCAATACCTAGACAACCTCAAATGGAATAGATATTCGCTCCTCACCAGGAAATATTGAATGATCACTCCTTTCCCGGGGTTTCAGGAGCCGCTTTCCTTCCAGCATCCGTTATTTCCCAAACCCCTTTTGGTGAATCATTGGCCATAAGGCCTTCTTTCACAAGCGCATTTCTTGCCCATTGGGCCGTATTTCGCCAGCGGGGAGATGTTGGGGCGGATGGTAATGGCTGTTTGTCATATTCATTCAATGAACTGGCCATCATTTTTCCAACTCGGGCTAGAACATCGTTCGCGTTGGCGGAACCGCCCAGGTGTAGAAGGGCTTCAAGAACCGGATTCTTAAATATTTCTTCCGGGGTACGTAAGCCGCGTTGTAATTTACGTTTTCGTTTAGATTTGGATCGTTGACGATCTTTGGGAACACCGGAAACAATTTGTTTTTCCAAGGTGATCCATTCCATCTGAAGATCTTTTATTTTTCCTCGAAAAACAGTGGCGGCTTCGGCTTTCTCGAGCAATTCACGCGCCTTCTTGTGGTCTGATTGGGAAAACTGACGAGAACCTTCCTGGTTGAGTTCATCGATAGCAGTTTCGATCTCTTCAAGCAGGATTTCAAATGCAGGCGAGACTTCATTTTCAATCATGTCATATCCCTTTCTTCATTCATCAGGAGCCGGTATACCCATTTGCAATTGGCAAAATTCTGGTCGCCACATAAGCGACGATGGGAGCCCATAGATTATTCTTTGAGAATCGGATACAAAGAGAAGAAGACCTATTTCCGGATTTGCTCAACAGTTCTCGTTTTGTCCCGGCTTCTGCGCCAACCTTTCTGAGTTCGGCAAACACTACTAACCCGGCCCCCTGATCAAGATCAATTTCTGAAAGGGTCAGATGAAGGGTTTCGTGCTTGGTAAAACTTTCTTTGGGAAAGGCCTGCTTGAGTTCAGCATATAGGTTGTGTGAATCGCCCGGCACAGGCAGAATTGCCAGCCGCAGACCATGGCTGAGCCTGCCGAAAGTGTTGAAATCTTTTTGAACGCCTAGAGTCCTGATATCCCTTTCCCCATTGATGAAAAGCGCATATCCGATGCGAAGGTCTACCTTATCATCTGTGACATGAAAAGGAATTATCCTGCCAACTGACTTTTTATTACTGATGGTGTAATTTTCATAGCTCTCTTCGGCTCTTTGCCGAATAGTGATTGTGCCGAGCATAATAACATCTTCAGCCATTGCTTTACCCTCCCGAATGATCCTTTCACGAACTACAGTTCCTTCGCATCCGTAACCATGGTAAAAGGAACTCCCAATGCTGCGAAATGTTTTATGCCGCAGTTAATCTTATCGGCTTCGGATGTACGCAGCTTGAGATACTCTTCCTTCTTGACGCCCTTGGTCTCGCAGACCATGTAGATGGTGTCATCATCGTGTTTGACAATCGCCCAATCCGGAATATATTTCCCAACCGGGGTATCAATCGAAAATTTATCGGGCAGTTTGAGGAACAGCTTAATATCCATTCGTATATCGAGTTGTTCGGCAAATTTGCGTTCAACTTCAGAGTTGTAAACAATATAATCATGGGATGATTTCTTGACCTGCAAAGCCGTCAGGTAGTTGATGAGTTCTTCGCTCTTGAACAACTCCATTTCCCATTCCAGTTCCTTCCCATCCACCACCAACTTTTCGTATTTGATGCCACTGACCAGCAGGCGATGAAGCGCGTATTTAAGGATTGCGGCAACCTGATCCATGAACTTTTGCGGGTCAATAAAGAATTCCTCCAAGCGGGAAGAATCTTTCAAAATACGCACCAGTGTAGCACGGGTCAGCTCGGTCTGTTCCTGCAGGTAGGCCAGGATGTCCGGGAGGGGTCGCGTGCGATAGATCACTTTCTCTTCAGCCACATTCATGGCGGTAGAAGTGACACCGCCCTTTTTGATTTCCACATTCCCAGTAGAAACGCGGATCTTGGGTCCTTCGATACGCGGCATATCCTTAATGGCCCGGACGGCGAAGGTGACCAGTTCGTCTGTATCGAATTCGACGCGGTAGGTAGTGCGCGGTTTGATTCTGTTCCACAGCTCGATAAATTCTGGACTGGCTTCCACGGCTTTTTTGAAGTGATTGGGGCCTTCCTGTTTCTCGCGGTGGATATGACGCTCAATCAGATAGGAGGAAAGCAGGTCGATCACGGCCGGGGCGAGAGTGGAATATTTGTCAGGCAGAGTCAATTTAAAATCCGGGCGGCGCGGGTCAAAGGCCGGTTGGATGCGATTGTCTTCATCCAATAATTTTTTCCCGATCAGGGCTGTCCGAATTTCCACTGCAGCCTCATGGCCGATGGGTTGCTCTGCATCTTCCACAATCCGGGTAAGTTTGGATAAAGCCACCAGTGGCACTTTACCAAAGGAAACACCATCCTTCTCATATTCACTCTGCAAGCCACGCGCGTAATCTTCATAACTCTCATTGGCGAAGACATACAATTTATTGATGGAATCGTCATGCACGCGCTCGCCGTTCTGGTCGACCGGCAGGCGCATGCCACGCCCGAGCGTCTGGCGGCGTTCGCGCTCCGTACTCATTTCCCGTAAATTGCAGATCTGAAAGACATTCGGGTTATCCCAGCCTTCCCGCAGGGCAGAGTGGCTGAAGATGAAGCGCAGCGGCTCCTCGTTGGAGAGCAATTGCTCCTTGTTCTTCATGATCTTGTTATAGACATCATCATCGGCCTGGGTGGCGCCGTTGGTATCTTTCAGGATGCCTTTTTTATCCTGGGCGAAATAGCCATCGTGCAATTTCTCGATGGGGAATTTGAGCCAATCCAGACCCCAATAACGTGGGTCTTTGATAAGTTCGGTAAAGGTCTCTTCAAAAGTGATAGCAAATTTGCCTTGGACGGGTTTACCGGCTTCATCGTAATCACGATAATTGGCAACACGGTCAATGAAGAACAGGCTCAACACCTTTATGCCGCGCCCGCGCACCTGCAACTCTTTTTCGAGATGGCGCTTGAGAGTGTATTTGATTTGAGCCCGCCAGATGTCCTCTTTCATTCCACCGGTTTCCTCCCCAAGACGCAGTACACGTCCATTATCAAAGCGGATGAATTCATTGCCGGGCTCGGCGTTGATCTCGGCTACTACAAAGCCATCCTGGTAATTGGGGCGTTCATTGGAGATAGCAAACAGGTCGGTGCCATTTTTGACCGAGGCAACCTTCTCGCGCGGGCCATCCTTGGTCTGCTCGTGGAAACGCAATTTGGCCTTGATGCCGGTTTTATATTCGATACCTTCGAGACGCACAAAGGCCGCGTTGGCACCACCTTCGGCGGCTGCGCTGGCCACTACAATCTGTTTGACGAGTTTTAGCTCGAACGCCCGAACAGGGTCAAGTTCGTAGACCATGTTGTAGGGGTTGGTATGGGTGGCAGAATAGCGCAGGGTACAGAGCGGGTTGAGCGCTTTAATGGCTTCCTGGGCTTTGTCGGTGTTATCCACACTTTGCGGTTCGTCAATGATAACGATGGGGCGGGCGGCTTGCACAAATTCAATCGGGGGACGACCGGAAAGGCGGTCGCTCTCTTTATAAATAACGTTACTTTTCTTTTCCTCTTCGGTGCCGGTGAAGTTCTTGCGGAAGGCGTCGATGTTGATGATCAGGATTTGCAGGGTGTTATTGGTGGCAAACTGGTGCAGGCGGTTGATCTTGCGGGCATCGTAGACAAAATATTCTGGCGTCAGGTTATAGATGGTTCTAAAATGCTCTTCCGTGATCTCCAGGTTCTTCAGCACGCCTTCGCGGATGGCAATGCTGGGTACCACAATGATGAATTTCTGGAAGCCGTATTTTTGGGACAGCTCGAAGATGGTGCGCAAATAAACGTAGGTTTTGCCGGTGCCCGTTTCCATTTCGACGGAAAAATGGGGGCATTTGCGGGCCAGGTTGGCGGGTGCATCAAACAAATCCCATGCATCCAGCGGAGCGGCCGGATCGGCGATTTCGATATCATTGCGTTGCTGGACCAGGCGGGTATTAGCGTGGATTTTTGTTTCATCCAAAACAATCTGGTTGCCTACCCCAAGCACACTTTGCGCCTGCCCGGCAAAAAGCTGGCCATAATCGCCCACGTTGATGGGGGTCATACTGGAGGTGCTTTGCGGCTGGCCGACGAACAGATCGGTGACTGCTGCGATGGCATCCAGTTGGAAGGTCTGGTTGGGGTCAAAGTGTAGTTTCATTTTTAGGAACTTTTCTTCTTCAATTTTTTAACCGCCCGTTCAAAGTCGCTTTCAAAGGACTGATCCTGTTTGACCCTGAATTTGACGTATTCTCCTTCAGCCAGTGACATGGCAACTTCATGAGAGATTTTACCGGCGTTGTTCAGGATATCGTATTCATTGAATTTCAGGAAAGAATCAAGTTTTTCGACCCAGTCTTTCATCTTCATGGGAATTTGGCGCGCAGCCTGGTTTTCGGCATAATCCAGAAACATGCTGACAATGCGTTCGAGCTGCTTAATCTCTTTTTCTTCCAAATAATTCTTGGCAACAGTGACATCCGATTTGAGTATCTTTCCACGCGGAGCGTTTTTCCAGGTAGTTAGACCCATGTTAGGCTTGGCGGAGTTGACCCGGCTTGCGATCAGTTCAGCCGCTGTTTGGCCGGTGATGGCCCAATGTAGTTTATTTTGAACTGTCTTAAAGAATGACGTTGTGATTTCCGCATCGCGGTTGTAATCAATACTACCTTGTTCATAAATATCGGTGATCTTCAGGTAGAAACGGCGTTCACTGGCGCGAATCTCACGAATGCGCTCCAATAATTCGTCGAAGTAGTCTTTTCCAAAGCGTGACCCTTGCTTGAGGCGTTCGTCATCGAGCACAAAGCCTTTAATAATGAATTCACGCAAGGTTTGGGTAGCCCAAACACGGAACTGGGTGGCCTGGAAGCTGTTGACCCGGTAGCCTATGGCGATAATGACATCGAGATTATAGTATTCCACATCACGCGAAACCGATCGGCCGCCCTCATTTTGAACTATTCGAAATTTTCTAATAGTTGGCCCTTCTTGTAATTCTCCTGATGCAAAGATTTCTTTCAAATGATAATTAATAGTGGCAACATCCACGTTGAATAGTTCGGCCATACGGCGTTGTGTAAGCCAGAAGGTTTCATTCTGAAAAAACACTTCCACCTTGGCCTGGCCTTCAGGCGTGGTGTAGAAAATGATCTCGCCTTCAATCGGGTTCTGATTGTTAGGAGTTTCTTTTTGTGTCATTTTGATCCATCCTGCACATCCGAGCTAGACCCCCAAGTTCTTGGAGAGCTCGGAGGTCTGAGAGGTCTGCTATTAAACGGTTTTGAAGACAATCTCTTTATTCTTAAAAATCTGCACGGCATTGGTTTTGAGCTGGTCGTTGCTGGCAAAACCCAGGTCGAGACAGACCACGCGCTGCGGTTTCATTTCTGCCATGGCGCGGATCAGTTCCAGCGTGAGTTCTTTTTCGAGACAAATAAACATACCGTCTTCGGCAACACTATACACGGATTTGCCTTCGATTATGATTTCGGCAACGGGCGTAGTGAGTGGAAAGGCGCTCTTGAGCAGAATTTCGTACAGAATATCCTGGCTGGAGCGGCCCGAGCGAATATGGTCAATGTGCAGTTCGAGCTGTTTTGCCAGTGCCTGCGCATCCTGGGAAGCCTGTGCATTCCAACTCTTGAAATTGGATTCGGCCAGTTTGAAGACCCGGAAACCGCGATCCTGCTTGCCATTCAATGGGAGTTGTCCGGCTTCTTCATCGCTCAACTTCTTGATGACACGCCGCATTCGTTCTTTGGTGATTTCGGCAATAGTGGGAAACTCTTTGAATTCTGTAGGTTCGGGAAGTTGAACAAGGATGAAATTGCGGTTACCACCATCGGCCTTATTCATTTCAAGAACAGCATGAGCAGTCGTGCCAGAACCAGCAAAGAAGTCAAGAACAATATCATCTGGCTTTACAGTTGCTTGTATCAAAGCTGATAAAAGGCTTTTTGGTTTGGGGAAGATTACTGTGTTAAGGCCTAGGAGATCTTGTAATTCCCGTGTAGCTTCTGAATTTAATCCAACGGAATCGAGCCATGTAGATATTGGGTTGTAATCACTTTTTAAGTCGTTTTTGAATCGCTTTAATAGCGGCCTTTTGGAAACATCTTCTGGAAAGATGATCCGATTCTCAGCTATCAACTTACCCATCGATTCTCTAATGTAGCCCCAAACACGATTGGGATTAGGAGGATAAACTTTACCAGTTCTAGGATCAACCAAATCATAATATTGATTAGGCCTTTGATCCTTGGACATCCCAACTGTTAAGTTGTCACCTCGCCAATCACCCCGAGGATCATTGTCAGGATTTGAATATCCTTCATAGCCTTTTTTTATTCCTAACGCAACAAAATCAGCTCTTTGGTAGCAGATTACATATTCGTGATCAGAAGATACCAATTTGTCTGCTAAAGCAGAAAAGGTCCTTCGCTTCCACACATACGTACCAATAAAATTCTCCTCCCCAAATACTTCGTCACATAGTTCACGTAAATTTTTTACCTCATTATCATCAATTGACACAAAAATTACACCATCTTCTTTAAGTAAATTTCTCGCCAAATACAATCGTGGATACATCATATTTAGCCAGCGCGAATGAAAACGCCCGGCTGTATCGCTATTGGTGCCAAATTTCTTTCCCTCGGCATCTATTTGCCCCGTGTACTCCAAATAAATTTGCAGGCTCTCGGTGAAATTATCCGGGTAAATAAAATCACCCCCAGTGTTATAGGGCGGGTCAATGTAGATCATTTTGACTTTGCCCAGGTAGGCTTTCTGAAGCAATTTCAGCACTTCTAGGTTGTCGCCTTCGATAATCAGATTTTCGGTTGTGTCGAAATCCACGCTCTCCTCGGGAGCAGGAAGCAGCGTGCCAAGCGAGGGGGCCTGGATGACCTTGAAGCACTCCGCCTTGCCCGGCCAGTTCATGCCGTAGCGCTCACGGCCCACATCGACTGTCTCGCCGAGGGCCAGCTTGAGCCGATCGAAGTCAATCAGGCCGCCTTCGGTGCGAATTTCGGGGAAGAGGCGCAAGAGTTCCTGCTTTTTCTCTTCTGACAAATTGTGGGAACGCAGGTCAAAGGGTTCGGGTTGATCGGACATAAAGATAGTTCCTCTTACTTGATTTTCCAGATTGTTTCATAAGCCATTTCGGCAAATTCCAGCTGTCTTGCATTAATTTCGGCTTCATCCCACTTATTATTGAGAGCTTTTAAGGTTTGAACTAATTTTTGAGTAATTCCTAAATTTGATTTCTCGTATTCCGGTAATTTTTTGGAAATAATAAAATTCTCCACATCAGAATTGATTTCCTCTGAAAGTAAAGTCAAATTGCCGAGATTATTAACATAATCTTTGATATCTTTCTTTGTAACCCCCCATGCCTTATCTGGTGTTAGAGGAAGGATATGTTCAGTATTGACTGCGTTGAAGTTAATTAAATGCTCATTATTTCCTTCATAAGTTATATTTATCTTTCCGAGAATGTATTTTATAAGACGACGGCCTTCAGTTGAGTCTTTGTAATACAAGTCAGGAAATGATTCTAAGAATAAAACTTTTGAAGGAGCTTCGCTCTTAAGTTCAGTTTCTAATCGAGCGAAAATAGAGTTTAGCCTTCCTGTTATTCTTCTATTTGGGCCATTTTTTGCGGTTCTTTCTATTTCCAGAGCATATTTTGAATATATTTTTTCGACACGGTTGCCCGGCAATTTGCATACTACTGAATATTGAAATGTAAATTTCTCAATAAATTGGAAAATACGATAGGGATCGAATCCTAGTTTCGGAAAATTCCTAAGTATGGACAGTAAAAGAACATAACATTGTGATACGCCCATTAATCGGATTGCAAACACAGATTCATATATTTCGTATCCATGACCTCCGAAACCTTGAAAATCTGTGTCAACTCCCTCGAGTAATTTGTTATATAAATAGGAATCATCCTTGAGATCTTTTAGGAGAGATTGCCATTGGGATGGTGCAATAACTCTCTTAATCTCTTTGAACAATTTTTTCTCCTGAACAAACCCATACTTCGAAACCCAGAAATATCTAATAAATCGTTTAAGTTCAGTTCCTGTATCTTCCACGTTCTTTACTATATCTTTCCAGTTTTCTTTGGCCAGATCCCGGTGAGGGCCTGCTTTAATATTTTTAAAAACCAGATTTTTTAGTAAATCGCTAACCGAGAGTTCCATACCGCGAGCATTAGTCGTTTCAAAGATATCATAAGCATCCTCCTCTTTAGATATCTCGATTTCAATTACCAATAGCTCGCGTATTTTTTTTCTCAAATCATTAAGATTACCAATCTGTTTATCCTTCGTCTGGAATCGCGCAATTTCTCCTAATATTTTTTCCTTTAAAAACTGATAATTAGCTTTTACCTTTTTCTCTTCTTGGCTTCCAGGTTCCGATTCGAGAATATTATTTGTATTATCTTGGATATATTTAGTGAAATAGTCTTCCAGTGTCTCAGCTGGTCTAATTCGGAAAGCAAATTGCCCATTCCAAAGTTCAATTGCAATATCATGTCTTTGGATTGTGTCAGCCTCTTTTTCATCAAGTTCTTTTGCTATATCTCGAATTACTGACATCAATATGGTAATCGTTAATAGGCGTTGCTGTCCATCAATAATATCTACATAACCATCAGTTTCCTTGTGCTCAGTATTCAAAATAAAAGAACCCAAGAAAAACGTTCCATTATTGGAAATAAGATCGTCCCAAAATTCTGTAACTTCCTCTATTCCCCATGCATAGGGGCGTTGATATCTAGGAACACAAAATTTTCTTTGGTTTCCAAAAAAAACATCTGATAACAACTTATCATTGGCATCGAATGTAAATCCTTGTTCCATCGCAGGCCTCCGTCCTATTTTATATTGCTAACCTAATTCCCATTGGATGAAAAAAAGGTTGTTACACTCAATGCTTTGGTGCAATCGCTGGCTGATTGCATCTAACAGATCGTCTTTTTGTTCTTCAATATCCCGGCTAGAAGCATCATAATTACGCCAAGCCTCATCCCGTTTTGTTCCTATTTTTTTTAGCTCACGCTGAAGCTCTAATTTTTCAGGCAAATTAGAGAACGATCGGGCGGCCTTGCGTTGCTCACGGATGGCATTATCCAGTTCATCCAGCTCCACCTTCAAGGATGCCCGTCTATCTTCAGCCCAGTGTTCCAATTTATCCATCTCAGCATCGAACCAATGCCCATTGCGAGCAGTTAGCTCTTCCAGCAGGGTTTTCTGCCGCTCTGCCAGCATATCCTCTAGTTGACTTATTCTATCTCGTTGGATAGCCAATTCATTCTCAATACTGGCCGGCAGATCGAAGAATCGACGGCATTGCGTTTCATCCAATATTTCCCCGGCCTTTGTCATTCCGGTTAAAACCAGGTGATCTTCCGTCTCCAGGGCGCGGAATGAGAGCAGGCTGCAAGCCAGCCAGCCACTCTTCCCAACCAACGATTCCAAGATGGCAATATGCTTTCCGCTGCCGGAATAATCGAATGTGATCTGGCGCGTGGGTGTGGCAAGCTGGCAGGCCTGTTCGAGCAGGCGCTGCGCCAGCGGATGTCCGACACGATAGGTATTGGCATCTTCGACGCTCTTGCCCATTCTGTAAGGTCCGGGGTGAATGTTCTCGCCCGGGAACGGGTTACGGTGCAGCATGAAACCATAACCGGTCTCATCGAAATTGGCGTAATCGGCCAGTAAGAACCGGGTGAGCGACCATAACTGTTGATTGAAGCGGTCCAGGGAAGCATGGCTCTCGACGCGCACTTTCTCGACCACTTCCTGGTCGAAATTATTGAGCAGTTTCTCACGCGCATCCTGCTGACCAACGGCGATCTCCGTTTCCAGTTCCTGTTGGAGCTGGTCAAATTCGAACTGGATCTGTTCCACGGTCCGGCATTGCTGGTAGATGGCGGCAATGCGTTTCTCGAAATCCACGCCCGATTCCACCGCCCCGAGCACCTCATCGCTGGCTCCAAAAACGCCATCGAACAGGCGGAATTTCTGAGCCAGCAATTCATAGACGCGCATATCGGCAGCATTATTCTTGTTGAGGAAGTTGACCACCACCACATCGAATTTTTGCCCGTAGCGGTGGCAGCGTCCAATGCGCTGCTCGATCCGTTGGGGGTTCCAGGGCAAATCGTAATTGACCACCAGGTTGCAAAACTGCAGGTTGATGCCCTCGGCAGCGGCTTCCGTGGCAATCAAAATGGAGGCTTCGTCCTGGAAGCATTCCACCAAAGCCGCACGCATATCCGCGCTGGGCGATCCGCTGATATGGTCGGTCCCGGCATGCTTCTTCAACCACTTCTGATAGATTTCCCTGGCTTTCGGATCATTGTTTGTGCCATTAAAAAGCATCACTTTCCCAGCAAACTCGGTCCCCTCGAGCACGCGAAACAGGTATTCCTGCGTCCGACGGGACTCGGTGAAAACCACGGCCTTTTGCTGCAAGGTGGCTGCGCCTTGTTCCTTTTGCGCCTGCTGTGCGAGTGCAAAGCCATTGCGCAGGGCGGTCAATAAAACTTCGCCTTTGGAGTTCTTGATAATTGACTTGGCTAACTGGTGGAATTCGCGCAACTCTGCCATTTCGGCACGCACTTCCACCAATTGTTGTGGGCTCAAGCGCGTCCCTTCTCGAACGGACGAATGATTCTCATCTTCATCCCATTCGTCTGCCAGCTCCTCCAACTCTTCCCAGTTTTCCGGCAGGTCGGCTGGAGGTTCATTTACAGCTTCCGATTCTGCCGCGGCAGCTTCCAGTCTCTGTACCAGGCCGTCGAGGGTGACTGAAATTGCAAATGTAGAAGAAGCCAGCAACTTGCGCAGGATCAACGTTACCAGTTGGCGCTGGCTGGCCGGCAAAGCGTAGAGATTCGGTTTTTGAAGATAATTGGAAACGAGGTCGTAGAGACGCTGTTCTTCAGCGGTTGGGACAAACTCCTGCACCAGCGCGTGCCGGTTGGTGTATTTGACATATTCCAAGACCTGTTTGCGCAGGGTGCGCTTACAGAGCGGTTTCAGCCGGTCCTTCAATTCAGTAAAGTCATCCTCACCCAGGCGGGTGAAGCGGGCGCGATAACTCTTGAGGTCCCCAAAGGCGTAATCGTCGATAATGCTGACCAGGCCATACAATTCCAGCAGAGAGTTTTGCAGCGGTGTGGCGGTCAAGAGCACTTTAGGAAATGGGGCAATAGTCTGCTTTATTGCATGGGCTATCTTACTGGAGGGCTTATAGACATTCCGCAGACGATGAGCTTCATCCACTACAACCAGCGCCCAGGGTGTCTGGCGAATATAGGGTTCCTTGCTGCGAGCAAACTGGTAGGAACATAGAATGACCGACTCTTGCTGGAAAGGGTTGAGTTTCCCAGAACGGATGGCATCATTGAAACTGCGGTTTTCCAGGATCAGCGATGGCAGGAAGAATTTGTCAGCCAATTCCTGGCTCCATTGTTTGCGCAGGTTGGCTGGCACAATCACCAGCAAGTTACGTTTCCGCTCTGCCCATTTTTGGGAAAGTAACAATCCCGCCTCGATGGTCTTTCCCAGCCCAACTTCGTCGGCCAGGATGGCACCTTTCGAAAAGGGGCTCCGAAAGGCAAACAACGCGGCTTCCACCTGGTAAGGATTCAAATCCACCTGGGCATCTGCCAGTACCGATGCAAGTTTATCAACGCTGTCGGAAGAGAAGCGTTTGGTCAACTCGTGAGCAAAATAACGGGCATGATAGTTAGTAATCTGCATTTACATATCGGTCACTGATGAAACTATCGAAAAAAGCCGCCCTATGCGATTTGCACGGGCGGCCTTTATGTGCTAAGATAGCTGCACAAATTAAGTCGCTACGCGCCCATCGCGTAGTTCATTAATACCTCGCCGGGTTCCAGCCGAGCGAGGTATTGCTTTTGCTAGATTAAGAATACTGTAGATATATGCATTTGTCAAACATACGGTTACTTTTCCGCCTCATACTCCAATATCTTTTCCACTGGCACTTCAAAAAACTTGCATAAGACATCCAGTACATCAAAGGAGATCGCTGTCCCCTTCCCTTTTGCCAACCTGTAAGCTGTGGCATAAGCGATATTCGTTTTTCGGGATAAATCAGTGGCATTGATTCCGCGTTGTTCGAGCAATTCCGGCACTTTGACCTTGATCACAGAATATCTCCTTAAAATTCAATTACGGCGATTCTGCGCCAAGGCTTGACAAAGGGCCAAATTATCTACTATACTAGATGCAACCTGTTGCATGTGCCATAGAAGATTGCGCAGGTCGCCGTTTTACAAGAACGGCCATATCTCGACAGGCATTGACGGCCACTACCCGACGTCAATGCCACGCCCATAGTACATTGCAGCTATTCAAGTGTCAATATCCCACGGATAGCTGCAATGTAATAATTGCTTAAACTTATATTATTTGTTTTATCATAACTGATACCTCGCCGGGATCCAGCCGTGCGAGGTATTGTTTTAACTGAATTAAGAATACTTTAGAGGTCTGCTTTTGTCAATCGAAATACAACTTTATACCAATCAATATTACTATCGGCTCCGCTCGAAAAAATTCATTGCAAAGGAGTCGATATGTTCCATCGAAGCACAAATACAACGGATGAAATGAAAGATGAAATGAAGGAGGAAATAAAAGGGAAAGCGTTGCAAAACGCATTCAACACCTTTATTTTGAGTCGCCAGGCGATGCGCTGTACACCTGCAACGATCGAGTTCTACCAAAATATGATCCACCCATTCATCATCTGGGCCGAACAACACAAAAGGGTTTCCAAACCGCGCCAGATCAACAGCAATCTGGTCAGGGCTTTCCTGGCAGATTTGGGTTGCCGAACGAAAAGCGACTGGACGGTGAACGATCATGCCCGCGCAATCCGCACGCTCTTGCGATTCTGGTACTCGGAAAAGATCGTCTCACATCCTGTAACCTTTCAAATGCCCAAAGTGCACAAAAAGAAAATGCCCGTTCTATCAATGAACGAGCTGCAACAATTGATCTCAGCTTGCGGTACCCAACGAGAAAAAGCTCTTGTTCTTTTCCTGGCCGATTCTGGCCTCCGGCGTGCGGAGGTGATTGCCCTCAACTGGAGCGATTTGAACTTGGAAAATGGGTCATGCTGTGTGAAATTAGGGAAGGGAGAAAAGTCGCGTACCGCCGTCATCGGACCATGCACCCGACAGGCTTTGGCGGAATACAGGAAAACTCTCACGAGTGCGAAGAGCCAGGATCCGCTTATCCAATCGATACGTGGAACACGGTTCACCGATAGCGGACTACTGCAGGTGTTCCTTCGTCTCTCGAAACGAGCAGGGATGCACGTCACGCCTCACACATTGCGTCGGACGTTTGTGAAATTATCACTCCGTTCGAAAATGAATCCCTTGCATCTGAAAGATCTTCTAGGGCACGAATCCCTGAATATGGTCATGTACTATGCGGGGCAATTCGACGAGGATGAATTACTCGAGGCGCACAGAGAGCACAGCCCGATTGAAAACCTGATGAAAATCAACAAGAGCGTTGAGCCAGATCGTAAAGATCCGAAGGACGGCGATCCCGGTTCGGCCCCGGCCTCGGCTGGAATGGGAACGGACGAGGACTACGGCGACTTCGGCCCCAACGAGGGCTGCTAACATGGTCGCCTCTGCCATGATGCTCACGCGTCCATTCCCTGCATTGCCTGCGGCTCCTCGACCGAACTAACCGAGGATCTGGCACGACACGCTGGCACCGGCGGAGACTGACCAGTTCCTTGCCATGCCACGCTTCAGGATAATTTTGCACCCCGAAGATAGATTTTCCTTGTTGCAAAATAAATAAATTCCAAGACATCTAGACATAAAAAGCGCTAGGGTTCAGTTCAACAGGGTAGCGTAAAAGATTTCCGCTACCCTGTTTGCGTTAGTTTTAATGCCGTCCGAGTGTGGTAGAGAGCTTGCCCTCCAAGCAAGATATCGTCGGTTCGAATCCGATCACCCGCTCTGGATGGGAATAATTTCCCAAACACCGTCATATCGCTACCATATGGCGGTATTTTTTTGTATCTTTTCATTAAG
>Ga0182027_10006220_pt1 | contig 17946 bp, 17 predicted proteins | sample 712E1DmetaG_FD_121300 | JGI IMG/M metagenome (GOLD analysis project Ga0182027, IMG submission 121300) | Permafrost microbial communities from Stordalen Mire, Sweden - 712E1D metaG (Illumina Assembly) | ecosystem: Environmental > Terrestrial > Soil > Wetlands > Permafrost | place: Sweden... | reverse complement strand
TGCATGGTCCATCCACGGGAGGTATACCTCGCCGCGGTTAAGGACTCGGCGACGGCTCTGGTCGTGGCCCATAACCACCCTAGCGGCAACAACACCGCGAGCGTCGAGGACCGCGATATCAGCAACCGTCTACGCGAGGCGGGTGAGCTCCTTGGGATACCGATGCTGGATAGCCTGGTCTTTTCCCGCACAGGATACTTCTCCTTCGTGGAAGGCGGTCTCCTCGATCCCACGAAGTTCGATTGATGCGTACGCCGCAAACGAGTTCAAGCGCTTCAGATGGAGCGTATCCATTCCTCGATGACGACCAACAGCATTTGCGCAAAGGCAGCCGAAGATTCAACGGCCGCGGGCGTTCCCGCGATACGTATTCAAGCCCTCAAGATGGCGATACGCTTTCCCTAGGCAGTCATGGATGATAGGGTATACAGGGCGATGGTCGTGACCATTCAAAATTTCAATCTATAGATTAACAGGGTGTCTTCTCCGAAGAGTATATACATATTGATGCGTCAAACCGGTACAGATAATATACCTAACTAGAAGACACTCATCCCGCTATACTTTCATACCTCCTTTCCCTTCTCCATCTCTCCCCGCCTCGATCCGCACAGCGCCCACAAGTTCAAGCACGCCAGACCGTTCAGGCCAGGGACTCCCGCCTTCGGCCTCGGCCGTGCTCGTCCAGCCGCCCCACGAACGCCCAACCTCAGGATCGTCTACAGCTCGGTAGCCTCGGCCACTACTTTGATACATGTAGCCATCGTGGTCTGTCCCGTAGGCAGGCCCAGGCGGCCATCCCCACCCACCCGGAGGCTCACAATGTCCTCTACCGTCACTCTCGAACGGCCAGCCCGCCAGGCCTCGCCCGACCCGCTCTCCGGCGATGCACTGCCCGCTTCCAGCCCTTTACCGCTCGATCCTCTCGCCGCCCCTGAGGCCGCGCTCGCGCCGGCCAGCGGCTCCGCGCCCGCCCTCGCCACGATCCTTTTCGACGACATCTCGATCCCGTCTACTCCGCCTGCTGAAGGTACGGAAGCCCCGGCCGCCGCGCCGTTCGTGATCGATGATCTCTCGAAGGCCTCCTGGGCTGCGGCCAAGGCCCTTGAGGCCGAGGCCCGCATGGCCGAGCGGGCCACCCTCGCCGCCTCATACAAGGCCCGCATCGATGCTTGGCTTTCGGATTCCAACACGCAGGATGCGTGCACGGCCGCCTACATGGCCATTCTACTTAAGCCCTTCATCGAGTCCCAGCTCGCCCATTCCGGCTCTCGCTCTCGAACGGTCAAGCTCATCACGGCTTCGGCTTCCTTGCGGAAGTCTCCCGACCATGTCTCGGTCCTCGATGAGGCGGCGGCCATGGCCTACCTGGAGAGCAACCACCCTACAGCTATCGTTACCAAGAAGACTATCGCCCTTTCTACTCTTCGCTCGCTCATCTTCACCGAGGGCGAGGCCATTCCGGGCGTCGAGGCCTCTCTGGGCCAGGACAGCCTCTACCTCAAGCCCCGCGCCTAGGAGGCCGCAATGAAGTTTCTGAACAGTATCCTGCTTGAGGGCTCGCTTCTCGAGCCACCGCTCTCGTCTACCGGCCCCGATGGCATCGCACGCTGTACCTTCTCACTTTCTTCGGGAGACACGGCCCCTGTCGTTCCGGTGATCACCTACGGCCGTCTCGCCATACGCTGCTCCGAGCTACTCGACAAGGACTCCTCGATTCGCGTCGTCGGCCGCATCGCCCAGGACCTCGAGTCTTCCGAGACTACTGGTTCCTTCCAGCTCCACGTCATGGCCGAGCATGTAGAAATCGGACCCACGGCGAAGCTCCAGCCCGCTACAGTGGAGGCCGCCGATGCTTTCTGATTCTTCTTCCCTGTTCGGCGATCTCATTTATAGCTACACAAGACAACAGGCTCTGGCCGACGGCGTCCTCGTCGACGCCACCGACCTCGCGTGTGAGGCAGGCTTTGTATTCCCCGTCGCACTGACCGAGACACTTTACCATTCCTACATCGTCCCCGCGCTCGGCCTCGTCGCCGAGGGGCAGTCTATCCAAGGTCGCCTGTGGGATCTCTTATTCGTCCTCAGGTTTGCGATCGCCAAGGCCCACAACGCCGACACCGTACTCTTCACGGTCCTCTTCCTGATGTCCTCCGGCGCTACCCCGGTACCTATCGAGCTCAAGGCTATCTGCGGCCCCGGCGACGATGGAGAGCCCGTCCTGACAATCATGCTCCCCGATGAAGATTGACTGGAGGACTGACGGCCTACCCTATCCTCACCAATGCGGCCTGCTGGCATCTCCCCTCCACAGGGCCGTTTTCTTCTTTACCCACTCGGCCCTAGATCAAGAAAACATATGGGGCGTACTCATCGGGTACTTGCTAGCCCCAGGTTTGAAGGCCTCTAGCCCAATTCTGACGGCCTCTGCAACCGCCATCGCCAGCCTAGCCAGAACCATAGTTCAAGCGTTTCAGATGATATTCAGGCTGCGCTTGTACAAGTGTTCAAATGTTCCCCGATTCCTTGCCGCTCCCATCTTCCCACCTAAGGAATCCCTATGACCCGCTACGAAGTCTACCAAGCTCACCACGAGCCAGATGCGACCTACTCTTCCTGGCTCTCTACCCGCCTTTCCGAATGGGCCTCCCTCAGTGGCCGTGCCGACGAGCTCGCACGCGAGCGTCGCTCAGGCTGGCGCTTCCCCGTCCTCGTCTCTCCGGCCCACCATGCGGCCTTCGATCAGTACCTCGAGGACTGGCTCGCCACCAAGAATGAGCCGAAGGACGCCCCATGAAGTTCTCCCTCATCAATATCACCGAGCAATCTGGCACCCTCGTCTCCGGCTACTGGCTCCAGGACCACATCGGCACCCTAGCCTCCGCCCACGAAGCCGCCCGCGCAACCGAGGCCGCCAACGGCAACAGGATCACCGTCGCCGTGGTCGCAGAACTGTCCGCGACGACACCGGCCCTCAGCCACTACACCAGCCGGCCCCGCCTGGACGTCGAGTCCTAGGCTATACCAGCACGGACATCCATCAAGAAAACATATAGGGAGTACTCATCGGATACTTGCTAGACAATCTATCGAAGACACATTGGCCGTTTCTAAGGGCTTGAACGATCGAGCTCCGAGCTCCGAGATCGGCCTCAAGAATCGCTCCCATACGCGCCGTCGGATGACATCCACCCCAACTACAATCCTAACGATTCAGTGCAAACGCAGAACTAAATCCGGAGTGGGCTATGGCCTCGAACCCCTACGCGAATCTTCAGAAGATGTTGCATGCCATAACACTCCTATCTCAGCCAGCAGGGACAACCATCAACTCCCTGATGGAGCGCCTCGGCGTTTCCCGCCGAACAGCCTTCAGGCTCCTAGAGGCACTCGACGAGCTTGGCTTCCCCGTCATCAATGAGCGTGCGGAGTTCGGAGGCGAGAAGACGTACCGCCTGATCGAGACCTTCGTCCAGCGGCTTCCCAACATCTCGCTACCTGGCGTCGCCTTCACTCCCCGCGAGGCTTTCTACATCCGATCAATGATCGGGGAAGGACATGCCTCGCCGGACATCGAAGCCGAGCCCATCCTTGCGTCCCTTCAGTCCAAGCTCGACCTTCTGATTCGCGAAGCCACACGAGCCAGCACAGGGGCATCTCAGTCCTATACTTCGCATCCCCAGGCAGAGAAAGAGCTCGGGCCGATGCTCGGATCGATCAAGGCTGCGATCCAAGACCGTCGCACCTGCGCGATCCGCTATCGCAACTTCGAGCCACCAGGGTCACGGCTATACGTCATTCATCCCCTACGGCTCATCCAGGACTCGGGCGCCTACTTCCTCTTCGCAGGTCTTCCTCGGCATGAAGGTATCCGTCTCCTTCCTGTCGATCGACTGGCATTGCTCGAGGTACTCGACAACACCTTTACGACCAATCTCGAGACGGAGCTCGACAGTCTTCTCGCGCACAACCTTGATCTATCTGATTCTGTGCTCGTTGCCGTCGTGGTCCATATTGCCGCGAACCAGGTGGGCTCGATACCGGAGCTTCATATTGGCCCTTTCCAGAAGGTCGTCACCAACCCAGACGGTTCATCCACCATCACGGTTACGACTACCGTTCCCGATGACCTCATGCAGTACATCCTTTCTCTAGGTCCTGGAGTCGAGATCGTTTCGCCGCCCGCATTGCGTCAGAAGGCTGAAGCCCAGCTAGCCGCCACGCTTGCACGCTATCGCTCCCCATCCAAGCATTAATTTAGATGCTGCTTTAGGGATAACGGGAGCGGTGCAAGAGTAGCCACCGCGCTGGTCTTCCAAGAGGCGGGAGACCCCCAGACGCCCCAGAGGATGAGGGCGGCATGCCGAACGAGTACATGAATGCGAGGGCGCCACGCTATTCATCTAGTATCCACGTTCGCGCCGTGCTCTGACACGGACAAGTCGTAGAATGCACGGCATTCTCTAACCTCTCCTCGAAGGAGTCATTATGAAGCATTTCCTCCTCTCCCTCGTCGCATTCGCCTTTGTCGCCACCTTCGCCTCCGCCCAGTCCCAGCGGCTGGGCTCCCTCGCCGAGATCGAGAAGGGCAAGGCCGATCTCTTTGTCACGTCCATCATCGGCATGTCCGACAACAAGGGACGCGACACGCCGCTCTACGAGCAGTTCGACGGCATGCTCAAGTCTAGCGTGATGGTCTTCTCCACCAAGAAAGGCAACGTTCTCGTGATCCTGGGCTTCCAGCGCAAGGACACAGGTGACCTGAATACGCAGGCCGTCTACTACAACATGTTCGGCTATGGCTTCACGCGGGGCCTTGATAAGATGAATGACAATACGAAGTTCATCATCATCGCGGCCCAGCAGCCGGACGAGTCCTACCTCGACTACTTCATCCCGATGGCCTCCCTCAAGGGCCTCGTCTCGGGCTCGATCCAGATGGCCGACTTCGAGAAGGAAGCCTATGTCGCGACCGGCTCCGCAGTGAACGACTAAGTTCCGCCCATACGGGCTTTCGATATGCTTCGCACTACGTCGGGATACCACCGTTCGCAGTGTTCCTCCACCTTGCCCCGTCTGGACCCTTCACCAGGCGGGGCTTTTCTATTCAGCCTCGATCAACGCTAGGAGCCATTGTATGAAGACGATATGTTTCTCCTCGATCAAGGGCGGCACGGGCAAGAGCTCACTCTGTATCCTCACCGCCAACTACGCCGCCTCTGCGGGCTACAATGTCCTCGTCGCCGACCTCGACATCCAGAACAGCGCCACGTCCTACTACCTCGATTTTCCTGAGGAGGCCGACCGTAGGAACATCGCGGCGGTCTTCCACACCGAGCGCATGCCTGAGAACATCATCCCATCGAACTACGCCGAGATCGACCTCCTCGCTTCATCGCTGGACCTCGTGAAGTTCAGGGCCATCGGAGACCGTACGCTCAAGCGTATCCTGACTGCCTCGGACCTCGCCTATGACTTTCTCTTCATCGATACCGCCCCGACCTACGACAACATCGTCTTGAACGCCCTCAATGCCTCGGATCTCATCATCACACCCGTCGCCTTCAGCCAGTTCGACTACAAGGGTGCTCTCTTCTACGAGGCACAGCTTAAGCGAGAGACGGACAAACTCTCGGCTTGGCGTATCCTCTTCAACTTCCACAAGCCCGCCAGGACCGAGAACCCTGATGCCCTGCGCAACCAGTACGAGGCTCTCTTCCGTGGTTCCTTCGGTGACATCATCGCCCCGGTTACCATCCCCGACACTGCCCTCATCCGCCGCGCCATCGACACCGGAGAGAGCATCACCGCGTCGCAGGCCAAGGCCCCGCTGCATGCCGCGATCACGTCCCTTGCCGCCTACTGCGGCATCGATCACACCACCGAGAGGTTCTAGCCATGGCCAAGCTCACCATGACCACCAAGCCCGAGAAGGCGTCCGTCAACAACTCCGGGGACAAGACCGTCGGCGTCGAACTCTATCTCGACCAGATCACCAAGGCTGAGCCTTTCGCCTCGCTGTTCACTATCAAGGCCGAGGTCTTCGAGGCCATCAAGGCCGACATGGAGACCAACGGCTTCGACCCATCCAAGCCGGTCAATGTCTGGAAGCAGCCCGATGGTCCCCGTGTTCTCATCGACGGCTACACTCGGGTCCGGGCGGCTGAGGAGCTGGGGCTACTCCGAGTCACGGCTTACGAGAAGACCTTCGCTTCCGAGGGCGAGGCGCTCGCCTACGCGATCCACGCCCAGCGAGATCGTCGGAACCTTTCCGACGCTGAGCTTCTGAGGATAATCGAGTTGGTTGACCGGCCTCAGGAAGGGTTCAATACCGCGCTAGCGCCATTTGGCGCTAGCGGGGGTGGCCTTGCCAAGACAGCGGCTATAACTGCCGATGCTGTAGGGATTTCCGCTCGCAAGGTCGAGCGTGCCCGAGTTGTGCTTTCCGATCCCGAGGAGACTGCCGCAGTCCGTCGCGGAGACAAGACAATCCACCAGGCCGCCGAGACCGCGAAGGCCAAACGGTCTACAGGGACTGCCTCCAGGAAGGCGAGGGCGCTCCCTCCGGATGCCCAACGCGCTAACGACGAGGCCATCCAGGAAGGCCTTCGCATCATCGAGCTCCTTCAGACCCTAGCCCAGCACGATCCCAACGCATCCAGGCGGAAGGCCCTGCGATCGGCCATCAAGACACTACGAACAGCCTTCAAACAGCCAAGATCATGAGGTAGTCCATCTTGCCCCCGGCCGGCTCCTGATGTACCATATGGCACGAACGGGCTTCTCGCGATGCTTTATTAGTAAAGGACTTAACATAATGCCTACCTTGACATGGACCGGCAAGGAAGATGCCCTTAAGGCTGCCTCACAAGTACCATTCCGACTCCTCGAGCCCCATTCCGCTGTAGAAGGAGGCATCGTCGGCGATTCTAAGGATGCCCGCGACAACCTCCTCATCCAGGGCGACAACCTCGAAGCACTCAAGGCCCTGCTTCCCTACTATGCTGGGCGCGTGAAGTGCATCTACATCGACCCCCCCTACAACACTGGCAGCGCCTTCGAGCACTACGACGATAACCTCGAGCACTCAACGTGGCTCTCGATGATGTACCCAAGGCTGGAACTTCTACGAGAGTTTCTTACTGAAGATGGAAGCATTTGGATTAGTGTTGATGACTGCGAAGCGCATTACCTGAAGGCTTTGCTAGACGAAGTATTTGGTAGATCTAACTTTCTTTCGACATTCATTTGGAAGAAGAGCTATGGTGGAGGCTCAAAGTCAAAATGGTTCGTGGGGCTTCATGAGTTCATTCTCTGCTATTCAAAGAACCTTTCGACCTTCCCCGATATGTGGCTTCCCCCAGATCCCGAAGCTGTGAAGAAGTACTATAAGTACACTGACGAGAAGGTCGCAACGCGGGGACCATACCGTATTCAGCCTCTGGCTACAACGAGTATGGATGATCGCCCAAATCTTCGATATCCAATCATGCTTCCAGATGGACGTGAGGTCTGGCCTGAGAAGCAATGGCAATGGTCGCGCGAGCGAGCTCTAGCTGCACTAGCAAACAATGATTTGGTCATCTCGGAGAAGAGAGGGAAGATCATCGTCTCGTATAAGCAATACTTAAGAGATGAAGAAGGTGAAGAGCGTCGACGAAAGCCTATGACAATTATCGATGGGTTCTATACTCAACATGGAACATATGAGGGGATGGATCTCTTCGGTCTAGAAGATAAGTTTGCATTCCCAAAGCCTGAAGGCCTCATCAATTACATTCTAGAAGCCGCGACCAAGCCTGGTGACATCATCCTCGATTCTTTCCTTGGGTCTGGAACGACGGCTGCTGTTGCTCACAAGATGGGTCGGCGATGGATCGGCGTCGAGATGGGAGAACACGCTTTCACTCACTGCTTACCCCGACTCACCAAGGTCATCGAAGGAGAGCAAGGAGGAATATCTGAAGCTATAGGTTGGAAGGGTGGTGGAGGTTTCCGCTTCGTCCAACTTGGTGAGACTGTCTTCCAGCCCGATGGTTCGCTCAATCCTAAAGTGAGCTTCAATGCGCTGGCCGCCCATATCTGGTGGCGAGAGACGGGGACACCTATGAGCACCGCGACGACGACTCCGCTCTTGGGTACCCACGATGGCAAGGCCTACTACCTACTCTATAACGGCATTCTCGGCGACAAGCGCCCGGAGGCGGGGAACGTCCTCACACCTTCCCTCCTCTCCCAACTGCCCAAGAGTGATGGCCAGAAGGTCATCTTCGCTGAAGCTTGCATGATCCCCGCTCGTAATCTTGAGCGCCTGGGCATCATCTTCAAGCAGGTCCCCTACGACCTAGGAGGACTCCATGCTTGAACTCAAGCAGTACCAGAAGGACGCTCTCGACGTCTTCGAGTCCTACCTGTCGGCCTGCCGATCCGGGGGCGACGCCGAAGCATCATTCCGCGCATCCTTGGTCGCCCAACGCGTCGTTAAGCCCGGCTCGGAAGGCTCCATCCGCTATGTCAAGCCAACAGGCCTTGACGGCATTCCCTATGTTTGCATCCGCATCCCGACGGGAGGCGGTAAGACCATCCTCGCTTCCTATGCCATTGAGCGAGCGCGGAAGGCTTTCCTCCAGACCGACTTCCCCCTCGTGCTCTGGCTCGTTCCATCAAGCACGATACGCGAGCAGACACTCGAGTGCCTGAGGACTGCCGGACATCCCTACCGCCGAGCCCTCGAGGAACGCTTCGGCGAGAACATCAGGGTCTTCGATATCGGTGACCTTGAAGCCTTATCACCTCAGGATCTCGGCTCCAAGCTTGTCATCGTCGTCGGAACTATTCAAACGCTCCGGGTGACCGATGAGGCTGGCCGCAGGATCTACGCCCACTCCGAGGATTGGGAGCGACATTTCGCAAGAGCCCCCAAGGTTTCAGGCCTCGACGTTGAGACCGAGGGCAAGCGCAAAGGCTACGTTAAGCACTCCTTCGTGAACCTCTGCCGCCTCTTCCGCCCCTTCGTCGTCATGGATGAGGCGCATAACGCCCGTACTACACTCACCTTCGACACCCTCTCCAGGCTCGATCCATCGGGCATACTCGAACTCACCGCCACCCCCAGTGAAGATGCTAAGAGCGGCTCGAACGTCCTGTTCTCGGTGAGTGCCACGGAGCTCAAGAACGAGAACATGATCAAGCTTCCCATCCATCTCGCTGAGCATCCCTCATGGCAGGAGACGGTCTCGGCGGCAATCATGGAACGGGCCCGGCTCGAGGCTATTGCGTCCTCCGAGAACCGCTACCTTCGTCCCATCGTTCTCTTCCAGGCTGAAAATAAAGACCGGGAGGTCACGGTCGAGGTCCTTCGCAAGCATCTGCTGGAATCCGAGGAGATCAAGGAGGAGGAGCTCGCCGTTGTCACAGGCTCTGACCGTGAGCTTGACGGGATCGATCTCTTCTCCCCCACGTGCCCTATCAAATACATCATCACGGTTCAGGCCCTCAAGGAAGGCTGGGACTGCTCCTTTGCCTACGTCTTCTGCTCGGTAGCCAACATTTCCTCCCAGAAGGACGTCGAGCAGCTCCTTGGGCGCGTCCTCAGGCTCCCGGAAGCTCGGCCCTTCGCCCGTCCTGAACTCAACAACGCCTACGCCCATGTCTCGAACACAAGCTTCGCGGACACCGCTGCAGCACTCAAGGATAAGCTAGTCTCGAAGCTCGGCTTCGAGACTGTCGAGGCCGACCTGTATGTTGATCCCGCCGCTACCTACCTTATCCCTCCTGAACAGGGCATCGGCTTCGCCATGGAGAGTATCGCCAGAGGCTACGATTCGGTCTCTGTCGTAGTTCCTGAAGAACCCGACTTTGCCCTGATACCCGAGTCCACGCGCGCCAAGATATCTGTTGGCCGAAGAGGGCAGGACATAGTGGTTACTGTTGGCGGTTCCATCGACGAGGCTGAGGCCAAGGCAATATCCGACATTGTGGCGAAGGGACCAAGGGCAGAGAACATACGCCGGGCCATCAACACCTACAGAGCCGTAGCTGTGAACAGCAAGGCCGGGACGGCGGTGCAGCACTTCTCCGTCCCCGAGCTCCTCTTCCCCGATACGGACGGTATAATACTCGAGCCCGCACACTTCGCTCAGCTTGGAGGCTTCTCCCTCGCACGAGGAGAGCTTGCATCGCCCAACCTCACGGAGGCCGAGTTCAGCCCGCACAGTGGAGTCAAGGTCTCCGACATCGACGTCGAGCGGGGCAAGGTGATCTACTCCTACCGCGATACGGAGGCCTCAGGAGCTTCCTGGCTTTACGAGTCTGGCGACCCAGAGTGGGAGACCGCCCACCTCGTCTCCTGGTTCGGCAGCGAGCTCAGGTGCCCAGATCTCTTACAGCACGAGCTCTCGGGCTTTATCGTTCGGGCTATTCGCTTCCTGACTGACTCTCGAGGCCTCAAGATAGCCGAGCTTGTAGTCTACAAGTACGCCCTCGCCGATGCCTTGCGTCGCAAGATTGCCGAAGCTCGCAGATCGGCCAGCAAGAAGGGGTTCGATCTCTTCGCGGGCGCGGATATGCCAGCAAGAGTCCTTCCCCTCTCATGGGACTTCTCATTCGACCGCGACCGGCCGCCCTATACGCATCCCCAGGACCTCGTAGCAGGCGGCTACCGCTTCCAGAAGCACTTCTATCCCATGATCCAGGACATCAAGGACCGAGGCGAAGAGCTCGAGTGCGCCAAGATTCTTGACGGCCGCGTTCCCGAGGTGAAGACCTGGGTACGCAATATCCCCCGACGCCCCGAGTCTTTCCGCCTCCCAACCTCGAAGGGCGACTTCTATCCCGACTTCGTCTGCCTCCTCAACGATAAGCGCGTACTCGTCGTTGAGTACAAGGGCGACCATCTCAAGGACGACCTCGACGAGCTTGAGAAGAAGGCCATCGGCATGGCTTGGGCCAAGGCCTCGAAGGGCAAGGCTTTGTTCGCGTGGGTGCTCAAGCGGGATGGGGCAGGAAGGGATGTCTTTGGTCAGATTACAGCATCGATAAGCGAGAGAAGGTAATCTGTCCTGAGTCAACGACTAGTGGCATGAAGGCGTCTTGAAGGAGCCCCATAGAGCCATGGTTATTATATCCCATAGAGATGGGGGGTATGATTTGGGAAACGGTGGAGGCGTTAGGTGGCGCTGAACAAGGTCGGAGCAAGGACTGAAGGCGACGTTTACCAGGGGCTGTTCTTCTGGCAGCAGGCTGCGGACCTCCTTCGTCCTCGTTCGATGGTAAATCGCGTAGTTCTTGAACATGACGAAGCTGATGGCGTCGATGATGTTGCTGTCTTCTACCGCGATCCGGGTGTGGACGCGGGCGGATATGTGGTGAGCGCTGACTACTTCCAGCTGAAATATCATGTTGATCATAGCGACAGCTACAGCTCTGACGCTATGATCGACCCCAAGTTTATCAATGCCAAGTTATCGCTTCTCCAGCGATTCTATACAGCATATACCAGACTCTCGAATGAGCATCGCCAATTCCGATTGCATTTAGCCTCGAACTGGCGATGGCGAGAAGATGACAAGCTCGCGGTCTTGCTACGCGAGTACGATGGAGCGCTTCCGCGCAGATTCTTTGATGATGGCCCCAAAGGGAACCTCGGGAAGATCCGAGAGAAATGGCAAGCCCATCTAGGAATAGATACAGATGCATTCGCAAGCTTTGCGCATACACTGCGTTTCCAGCTCGACCACTTTGGCCGTCGGGATTTCAAGGCCTTGGTCTACACCACTCTTGAGGCAGCAGGTCTTCAGATACCGAGTGCTGACCGTGCGGCTTGTCCCTACGAGAGTCTAGTCCAACAGTTCCTAATGAATGGCCCGAACTCCTTTGATGCAGATACTTTTCGAGACCTCTGCAAGAGGGAGAAGCTCCTGATCGAGGCTGAACCGCGCAGCCCTCGACCGTTCTCGGTTGGTGTGCGGAGTTTTGTTCGTTTCGCAGAGAGGTTGGAGTCAGAGGTTGACGAACTCGTGTGTGTGTCCAAGCATTTCGAGGGGCGGTACCCATCCACCCAAACCTCTTGGGAAACTAGCGTATCACAGGTACTAGGCTTCTTCAGTGACATAGATCGACGAGCACGATTGCGCGCTTCAGAGTCTGCGATTGCACTGGAGTGCCACGGTTCGCTTGCGCTGCTTGCTGGATGGGAACTGAGTCGAAGCTCTGGCGTCCGAGCTGCTCCTATCCAGAAGCCAAACCTGGAAGTGTGGCGGCCGGATGATGGTTCTTCAGCGACCGCAATGTGGTGTATAGAGACGGTCCAAATAGACGACAGCGTCGATGACGTGGCGATCTGTCTATCGGTGACCCGTGATGTTTATGAAGCCGTCAAGGAGTACCTATCATCCGCTGATGCCCCGCAGATTGGCCGCATCGTGCGGCTAACCCCTGATGGAGGCCCATCACCCCAGAGTATCCAAGGGGCTGGCCATGCCTATCAGCTCGCAGCCCAGATACCGAGCGTACTTTCGAGCGTACGCACTAACCGCCATACGCGAGCCCATATCTTCTTTGCCTGTCCCAACGCACTAATGTTCTTTATCGGACAGCAGCGTGAAGCGCTCGGTCGATTGGCATTGTATGAGTTCGATTTCGGTCTGGAGCGGGACGGGTCCTACCAGCATTCTCTTACACTTCCGATCCCGGCGAGATCCATCGGCGAGGCATAGGAGGTTCGTGATGATTCTTAAGTCAGATTTCGACACCTTTCTACAGGAGATCCGCCCGACTAAGTCAATGCGGGACCAAATGATTACTGGGCACCAAACTCTGCGTGACCGGCTGAATGCAGAGGAGGATCTCAAGCCAGTTCTGGTCAGCGATTTCCTGCAAGGCAGCTATCGTCGGCACACAGCTGTACGCCCCAAGGGCGACAAGCGATCGGACGTCGACATCATCGTCGTTACCAAGCTTCACGAGAAGGAGTACGCGCCGAAAGATGCACTGGCTCTTTTCGAGCCTTTCCTAGACAAGTACTACAAGGGGAAGTGGCGTCGCCAAGGTAGGTCATTCGGCATCGAGATGAGTAATGTAGACCTTGACGTAGTTCCGACGTCAGCTCCAGCAGAGCAGGAATACGGGATTCTTCGGTCCGATGCCGTCACTTCTGACACTGACATCGTCGAAGCTCAAGACTGGCGCCTGAATAGATCTTGGCTTGCACTGAACAATCGTTCACGCGCCGATGCTATGGTACTTCTCGAGCGTGCTGCTGGCGAAGCTGAGTGGCAGGCCCAGCCACTTCGGATCCCGGACCGTGATGCAAACAAGTGGGATGACACCCACCCACTCGAACAGATTCGCTGGACGCGCGACAAGAACTCACGTTGCAATGGGCATTTCGTAAACATTGTGAAGAGTATCAAGTGGTGGCGTCTCGAGCATTATAGCGAGACTGCCCGCCCGAATGGCTTCCCGCTCGAGCGTTTAATCGGGGAACATTGTCCCAACAGCATTGAGTCCGTGGCAGATGGCGTGGTGAAGACGCTCGAAGCGATCGTAAGTAGCTACGCCGTACTCGTGCTCACAAAGGGGAAGCCGCGCCTCCCCGACTACGGTGTACCTTCCCATGACGTGTTCGATCGTATTACTGGCGAGGATTTCTGCACGTTCTATGATCAAGTGAAGGACGGCGCCGTTCTGTCGCGACGAGCCCTTGACTCTGATGATCGTACCGAGAGTGGCAACCTATGGCGCCAGATGTTCGGTACCAAGTTCCCAGAACCACCGAGCAATGGCTCGGACAAGAGAGGGGGGTTCACACCGCCTACAGGTCCGGCCGCTCCTGGTTCTGGTCGTTTCGCGTAATGGAGAAGGAGTAGTGGAGGGGGCACCCAAGCCCATTCAGATCGCTGTTGGTCGGCTACCAGGCATCCACGGGGTGCTTTTGGAGTCGTCCCCTGAGTATATTCTGCGCGAGTCTGCATGGGCAATTCGGCTTAGACTGACTTCAGCGAGTTCCTCTGACTTTGTGCCCGTGGAGACGCACTGGGTCGTACTTGTAGATGGTTCGTATCCATTCGGTCGTATTCGCTTCTATCCCGCTCATAGCGGTGGCATCGTCCATACATTTCCGCATCAAGACCGGAACATTGTACCTGAACCGAGCCATTCCACATGGCGCAGCGGCAAGCTGTGTCTCGACAACCCTCTCCAACGCCTTGGTCGCATAGCAGGGGGACCCGAGCCCAAAGGGGACGCTGAGCAACGATTACGGTGGCATGTCGAGCGCTGCCTTTCCTGGCTCGACATGGCCGCTAGTGATCAGCTTATGGCGAACGACGAGCCGTTTGAAGTACCGCAGTGTCCCCCAGAGTTCCTTGATACAAGCATAACCGTGGTTCATGATGAGGGGAATGACTCGCGGCCAGTTTGGGATAGTTATCTCGGGCATTACGGTGAGATCCGTTGGGGCGGGATACCAGGGATTGGAAAGGCCAGAGTTGCAGAGGAGTTCCTCGACACCCGCGACAACCTGATTCGTTGCTCATGTCGTCGCGCCCAGGTAGGCGACGAGGCGATAGTCGGATACTGGTGGCTATGGCCGTCTCCTATCGTGATTCCTCCATGGCACGCGCCTGGCACATGGGCTGAGCTCCGACAAACTGGGTCCAGGCTCAATGTGGATATCGATGACTTCATTTGGTGGATAGCCCATCAAGTAAGCGGCAAGGAAGCCGCGATTATCTTGCTCGGATACCCCATTCCCAAGCTCTGGAACGGAGCTCCCGAGGAGATTCATTGGCAAGCAATATGGTCACCCCGTGTCCCGGCGCAGATCAATCCGTTGAACGGGTTCCGAGCAAATCGAGTTGGTCAGAGTGACCGCTTGCGGCGCGACAACTTCAGAGGTACGAAGAATCTCATCTATATCAAGACGGAAAACTGGCACCCGGACCGGCTCCAGGCACGCGGGAGACTCATTATGGATGTTAGAACAAGATCGGTTGCCTTGATCGGTGCAGGGGCATTGGGCTCCGCCGTGGCAGAACTACTAGCCCGTGGCGGAGTAGCAGATATACTCATTGTCGATCATGACGAACTTGAGGCTGGCAACCTTGTCCGCCACATGTTGACCGCCGCCGACATTGGATGCAACAAGGCAACTGCAATGGCAACGAGGCTCCAGAGTCTAGCGCCTATGTCGCATGTAATCCCATATACCCGACATCTTCCCCGAGGCGAAGCTCTTCAAGAGCTACTAGGACCGTATGAGGTTGTACTGGATTGTACCGGTGATGATGATGTCCTCCGCTTTCTTAGCGAAGTGTGGTGGCCGATTCCTCGATACTTTCTGTCTGTGTCGCTAGGTTTCGCAGCGAATCGTTTGTTCATGTTTGGTTCTCATGCATGCTCATTTTCGTTCGAGGAGTTTGAAGTTGCGATGCGACCGTGGCTTGTTCAAGAGAGAATGAAATGGGCCGCCGCAGGTGAGACGTTTGAAGGCGCTGGCTGTTGGTCGCCTTTGTTTCCAGCGCGATGTGACGATGTATGGCTCGCAGCCATCGCGGCTGTGAAGAGCCTTGAGAAACTTATAGGCGAGAAAGACTTAGATGGTCTTCGCGTCTTTGAACAATGTTCTGACAGAGGCATTGCCAGCTATCAATCCGTTGAGCTTGATCCGGATATGAGTCAGCCTGATGGCGGTGTTGATCGATGAGCCAAGGTCGCGATTGGATTACACCTTGTCGAGGATACGGTCTCCAGCTAACAACCGCATCTTGGCAGCAGATCGATGTCGAGTGCAGACGGTCGGGCACCATCGAGACAGGTGGTATTCTAGTTGGCCACTATTCGAACGATGCATCGACTGTCATAGTGACAGAAGCTCTCCCTCCGCCAGAGGATTCAACCCGTGGACGGAGTTGGTTCCACCGAGGTGTCGTGGGACTGCGAGAACTACTGACCAAGCGCTGGCAAAGCAAGGTTCGCTCCTACTACATCGGTGAATGGCACTACCACCCAGCTAGCATCGTTGAACCAAGTGAGGATGACTTTGCTCAGATGTATAGCATCAACGCCGATCGCCGATACAGTTGCCGGGAGCCCGTGATGCTGATCGTTGGCCAGCCTCAGGACGGCGTAGAACGACCGCTCCGAGCCTTTGTCTTTCCTCAAGGCAAATTACACATTGAACTAGAAGAGCATTCATCCGAAGGCTAGAGATAGGCGACAGTTTGATTCTACTACAAGGCACTTGTGAATAACTTATACTTACTAGTCTGCGTCCGATAATTGTCAGCCTCTACTGATACTGGAGATCCATCCTCTAGGAGGTCTCCAATGACAGCAGTCTCAACTTTTCCCCTCCGTGATCGTTCCCAGTCCTCGTCGCCGCCACCCGTTCAACCGATCCCCGACATTCCCACCAAAACTATCCTCGACTACTTGGGCGCTACGGGTCTCTCACCAGAGCTCACCGAGGCAGAGCGCAATCAGTTCGTCTCCGTCTGCCAGGCCTTCGGCCTCAACCCCTGGAAGCGGGAGGTCTACGCCACTGTCTACGGCGAGGGCGACTACCGCCGCTTCTCGGTCATCACGGGCTACGAAGTGTACCTCAAGCGGGCCGATCGCTCAGGGAAGCTCGATGGCTGGTCCTCTCGCATTGAGGGCACGGGCGACTCGATGAAGGCCATCGTCGAGATCAACAGGAAGGACTGGTCAAAGCCCCTGATACACGAGGTCTACTTCGCCGAGGCGGTCCAGAAGAAGAAGGACGGCACGCCGACCTCGTTCTGGCAGAAGATGCCGCGCTTCCAGCTCAGGAAGGTCTGCATCAGTCAAAGTTTCCGCCTGTGCTTCCCCGACGAGCTGGGCGGTCTCCCGTATGATTCTTCGGAACTTCCCGACATCGAGGCCCTCGCTGTTGCTTCTACGATTCCGCCCTCGCCACAGCCCATGCTTCCCCTATCTCAACCTGAGGCCGCGCCATCGTCGGAGGGTTCAAGCGGGCCAGACGAGCCGCCGCCTCAGTCCGAGGTCTCGCCGTCCATGGCTGCGCCTTCATCCACAGCCCCGACGATCCGCTTCCTCGGCTACCAGGACCCGTATCCCGAGGAGCCCCAGGACGCGCTTCTTGTGCGCCTCGAGCATTACCTCGACGACAACTATTCCGCGTTCACCGAGCGCCACCGCGATTGGATCTTCGAGAAGGCCAAGCACTCTCGAGACCGCCACGGCGTCTTGAAGATGCTCAGCTACTCGGAGAAGGTCGTGAAGAACATAAGCGCAGTAGCAGGCGCTTCCGCCTAACTCATCCAAGAAAGAGGTTACCCACACAATGAACTTCCTAAGCGTCGAGAAGAAGCGCCAGCTTGCCTGGAAGCTTAAGACCAAGACTCTACCCCGAGAGGCCAAGGTTCCCGGTCTCTACTACTCCCGCATGTTCCCGTTTTGTCTGCCCCTGGAGCACGCGGCCCTGAATCTCTATCAGGGCATCCGCGACGAGGCCCTCGTGCTCTTCGAGCGGGAGCACATTCTCTGGCATACCTCAGCCTTGCCGGGGTTGCCGTCGAACCATTTGTGCTCGAGCCAGGTATTCTGCGTTAACTCGCTCGCCCCGTTCCTGCATCAGCCCGAGGCCCTCGCCGAACTCCTGCGCTCGTTCTTCCCAGATATCGTTCGTATGCTCCCCGTCGAGGGAGACCGTTTCGTTACCTGGGAGTGGGTCGATCCTGACAACCTCCTCGGCGAGCAGCCTAAGCTCGGTACTGAGCGGCATCGCGGCGCAGGCAACACGAGTGTCGATGCCATCGTCCTCTACGAGAGCTCCGAAGGCTACAACGTCCTCCTCATGCTCGAGTGGAAGTATTCGGAATCGTACCCTTCGGTCTATGCACGATATCGCAGTGATGGGAGTGATCGCGCTGAGACGTACCGCGAGCTCTTCTACGGCCCGCT
>Ga0182027_10006219_pt1 | contig 17949 bp, 14 predicted proteins | sample 712E1DmetaG_FD_121300 | JGI IMG/M metagenome (GOLD analysis project Ga0182027, IMG submission 121300) | Permafrost microbial communities from Stordalen Mire, Sweden - 712E1D metaG (Illumina Assembly) | ecosystem: Environmental > Terrestrial > Soil > Wetlands > Permafrost | place: Sweden... | reverse complement strand
TCCATGGTTTATTTTTACGCAAACCGCCTATAGTTGTAAAACATCATATTGGTCATAAACAAGAAAAGTATCGAGCCTGGCCTTCAATGCCATGATTAGGAATAGAGTGAGTAGCAAAGATGATATAATGTTTTTTTTCCTTTTATTAAAAAGCAATTGCTAATGATGTTGTTACAAAATAATTTTGACTGTTGGGATTATTGTCTAATGAGAATATTTTGTCTTTGCTATTAAGTCCCCTGCCTTCTATTCGCCACAATACATTATCACGAATTGCATAATCCAAGTTTAAGGAATAACCAAAGGTTTGAAAACCATTTTGCGTCCCTGTTACAATGATGATTCCATTTTCATCATTGTAATATTCTCCTCTTACAGCAATTGCCAGCTTATTGAAGCATTGATAGCGAAAAATCATTACAGGGCTGTACAACATGTTGTACTCACTGCTGCCCTTACTTTTTTGTTCCATACAATAATCAAAACCAAGTGTGATTCTGAATTTATCGGTTAGATTAAGCAATGCGTAGAAATTATGATAGTAGCGCATTAGAGAAACAGTATCCGGTTTATCATTTCCGATAAATGTGCTATAGTTCAAAGTAATTTTTCCATTTGGAGTAAAAGTGATTTGTGTTCCGAATGCAGGTGTGTTGTTTCCATCGACACGTGCAATTCGCTGCCAGCCATTAATAACCAACGCTGAGAGAAACCATTTACTGTTATCCGAAGTGTATCCGATTTTAATTCCGCTTTCATAACTTGGAGTGTTGTCGCCTAAAATGCAACGGGTGAGTACATCGCAACTTTTTCCAACCGGACTTTCAAATCCAATATGAGAAGGAAATATTCCTCCATCTAACCAGAAATTTTTCTTCTTGCTTAATTTCACTCCAACATTTGCCTGCCATAAATTCTTGAGCAGGGATTGTTCTGCGGACGAATTATACTGAGCCCAGGTCCCAACCATCAATCCTAAATTTGCACGAACATTTTTTGCAGTATAACTCGCATTGATGAATCCAAGATTCAGGTTCACTTCATTGTGCCTGTTGAAATTATAAAAGAAAGATGGTCGCTCGTGATTTCCGGGATTGCTGAAATCATAACTGTAATACACTTCAGCATAGCCCGTAAAACTAAGATTAGGTTTTAAAGTGTCAATTTGTGCTGATGCAATGTTTGCAGTCAACAGAATTACAGGTAATAATATCTTTTTCATTGTAGTATTTATCTGAGATCATCTAATGATATATTGAGTTTAAGAACATTTACCTTTGAAGGTCCAAAAATGCCAAGAAACGGTTTTTCCGTGTGTTCATTTACCAAGGCAATAATTTTATCTTCAGGCATATTCCTCACTTTGGCTATGCGTGCTACTTGTATCATTGCAGACTTGGGTGAAATATTCGGGTCTAGACCGCTGCCGGATGCGGTAACCATCTCCGCTGGTATGTCAGATTTTTTAACCGAGGGATTATGTACCTGGAAGGTATCTATTGTTGCCTGCACCTGTTTGAGGTAATCAGGATTTGACGGCCCTTTATTGCTCCCGGCGGAAGCGTCGGCTTTATAGTTTGCTGCCGAAGGGCGTGACCAGAAATATTTGTTTGCCGTGAATGACTGGCCGACATTGGCAAAGCCATACTTTACGGAGCCACCTGGGATTTTATAACTGATTATTTCTCCCTCCCCGTTATTGGGCGAAAATTGAGCAATACCCCATACTACCACTGTATAAACACCGCAGAAAAAGACGATGCAGCAAAGTGTTAATATTGTTGCCTGCATAATATTTGTTTTCATAGATTTTGTTTTTAAATTCGTCACTTTCTCACATCTCATATCTCACATCTCACATCTCACATCTCATATCTCACAACATTGTTGATATTATCAAATCAATAAGCTTTATTCCGATGAAAGGCAGGATTATTCCTCCCAGACCGTAGATTGAAAGGTTTCTCCTCAGCAATGCACTTGCCCCGATAGGTTTATAGGCAACTCCTTTTAAGGCAAGCGGGATCAGGAGCGGAATGATAATCGCATTGAAAATGATGGCTGAAAGAATAGCGCTTTGCGGGCTGTAGAGATGCATAATGTTAAGCGATGCCAGTGCCGGAATGGAAACCATAAACAAAGCAGGGACAATGGCAAAATATTTTGCGACATCATTCGCGATGCTGAAGGTTGTCAGGGTTCCGCGCGTCATTAATAATTGTTTTCCGATTTCAACGACTTCAATCAGTTTGGTGGGATCATTATCCAGGTCCACCATATTGCCTGCTTCTTTTGCTGCTGCTGTTCCACTGTTCATGGCTACACCAACGTCTGCCTGTGCCAGGGCAGGCGCATCATTTGTGCCATCCCCCATCATGGCAACCAATTTTCCGGATTGTTGCTCTTTGCGTATGTATTCCAACTTGTCTTCAGGTTTGGCTTCGGCAATAAAATCATCCACACCGGCTTTTTCGGCGATGTATTTTGCCGTGAGCGGATTGTCACCTGTTACCATCACTGTTTTCACTCCCATTTTCCTTAACCTCTCGAAACGTTCCCAAATTCCCGGTTTGATAATGTCCTGCAATTCGATCACGCCTATAACTTTTTTATTTTCTGAAACCACTAACGGTGTTCCTCCGTTGGAAGAAATTTCTTCGACTTTTTTTTGTATTTCTTCAGGGAAAGGATTTCCTGCATCAATACTCAATCTTTTTATCGCATCAGAAGCGCCTTTACGAAGCTGAATTCCATTTTGAAGATTCACACCGCTGGTTCTTGTTTCTGCAGAAAATTTTATCAGTGTTGCACCTTCAGTAGATAAAGTATTTATTGCTATATTTTTGCCTGATAGTTCAACTATTGATTTCCCTTCGGGTGTCTCATCCGCTAATGAAGAAAGTGCACATGCTTTGATCAGATCGTTTTCATTTATGCCGGCAGCAGGATAGAAATTGGTAGCTTTCCGATTTCCAATTGTTATTGTTCCGGTTTTATCCAGCAGGATGGTGTCAAGGTCACCGGCTGTTTCCACTGCTTTTCCTGATTTGGCGATTACATTGGCACGAAGCGCACGGTCCATTCCTGCAATACCAATGGCAGAAAGTAATCCGCCTATTGTTGTAGGAATCAGACAGACGAACAAAGAAATAAATGCAGATATGGGTATGTGTGTATGTGCATAAAGTGAAAACGGCTGCAAAGTCACACATACAATGATAAAAATTAATGTAAAACCTGCAAGAAGGATTGTGAGTGCAATTTCATTTGGGGTCTTCTGACGGGTTGCATTTTCTACCATAGCGATCATCCTGTCGAGAAAACTTTCTCCCGGTTTAGCCGTAACCTCTACTTTTATTTTATCGGATAAAACTTTGGTACCTCCTGTCACAGAAGATTTATCGCCACCTGCTTCACGAATAACCGGGGCCGATTCACCGGTGATTGCACTTTCATCAATGGTTGCTATACCTTCGATGATCTCACCATCGGCCGGAACAAGATCACCTGTTTCACAAAAAAAGATATCTCCTTTTTTCAGGAGCGATGAACTCACTATTTTGATTTCTTTCAGTATTATTTCACCAAAAGACTGCACCAGCTTTGCAGGCGTTTCTTCTCTTGTCTTACGCAAACTGTTTGCCTGTGCTTTTCCCCTCGCTTCGGCAAGCGCTTCAGCAAAATTGGCGAACAATACGGTGAGAAGCAAGATGATAAAGATGAAGAAATTATATGCGAATGAGCCCTGCGAATGATCCCCTTTCAATATCCAGAGGCAAACCAACAGCATGATGAATGTTCCGATTTCAACGGTGAACATTACAGGATTGCGATACAGGATCCGTGGATTGAGTTTTACGAATGATTGCTTCAGCGCTTCTTTTACTAAATCTCCCTGAAACAGCGGAGTTTTTCTTTGTCTTTTTGCCATAATGATAAAGTAATAATTGCAATTAATAAGGATTATTTCATACTGAAATATTCTGCAATAGGCCCTAAAGCCAATGCTGTGAAAAATGATAATGCGACAAGAATAGCTATTACAGCAAAAACCATAATGCCAAAAGTTGCTGTATCTGCTTTCAGTGTACCGGCGCTTTCAGGAATGTATTTTTTCTTTGCAAGCAATCCTGCAATTGCAACCGGACCAATGATCGGCAAGAAGCGGGATAACAACATAACAAACCCGCATGTAATATTCCAGAACACCGATGGTGTATCGCCTAATCCCTCAAAGCCGCTTCCATTATTGGCGGCTGAAGAAGTGTATTCATACAGCATTTCTGAAAACCCGTGATAACCCGGATTATTCAGCCAGGGAAGCCCCGGTTGAACATGAATGACATAAGAAGAGAGAGCGGTACCGGTAAGAATGAGTAATGGATGCAACAGAAAAATAATCATCGCTATTTTCATTTCGCGCGCCTCGACCTTCTTTCCGAGAAATTCGGGAGTTCGGCCCACCATCAATCCTGAAATGAAAACGGCTATTATGATAAAGATGTAGAAGTTGAGGAACCCCACGCCGACTCCTCCGAAAAAAGAATTGATCATCATCCCCAGCATAATAAACATTCCTGAAAGAGGGGTGAAACTGTCGTGCATTGCATTTACCGAACCGTTTGAAGTCACAGTTGTAATAATGCTCCAATAGGCTGAAGCCGCCGAACCCAACCTGACTTCCTTGCCCTCCATGCTTCCCGCCGTTTGATCGATCCCCATTTTCGTGATGGCTGAATTTCCTTTCATCTCCTGAATAATGGTAGGCACGAGGAATATTAACACGCCAACCATCATCACCCCGAAAATCATCAGGGCTAATTTTTTTCTTTTCAGGTAAAATCCCAATGCAAATACCAATGCAATAGAAATGAGAATGATTGAAATATTTTCAACTGCATTCGTTAAATATGTAGGATTTTCCAGGGGATGAGCAGAGTTTGCACCATAAAATCCACCACCATTGGTACCCACCTGCTTGATGGCAATCATTGATGCTGCCGGTCCTCTCGAAACACTAACCGTGTCTCCCTGTAATGAAACAATTTTGTCCTTTCCTTTAAATGTCATGGGAGTACCATTGAAAACAAGAATAATTGCAACGACAAATGAAATAGGTAAAAGTATTCTTGTGCAGGATTTGATAAAGAAGTTGTAAAAGTTTCCGAGTTTGTCGGCAGTTCTTTCTTTCATTGCGCAGAAAACGACTGCCACAACAGCCATACCCGTTCCTGCACTGATAAATTGAAACAACTGGAGGATCAACTGCCCCAGATAGGATACGGCTGTTTCCCCTGAATAATGCTGCAGGTTTGTATTTGAAACAAAGCTGACCGTAGTGTTGAATGCGCAATCGGGAGTCATGGAAGGATTTCCATCCGGATTTAGTGGCAACCAGCGTTGGTTCATTAAAATAAGCATTCCAAAAAGGAACCAGATGAGATTGATGGTAAGCAAGGTAACAAGGTGCTGTTTCCAGCTCATTTCTTTGTTCGGATCAATACCACTGATGCGGAAAAAGAATTTTTCAACCGGGTTGAAAATAGGATCTAAAAATGTTCTTTTACCGGCAAAAACTTTTGCGATGTATTTACCAAGCGGTATTGCCAGTGCTATAGTGGCAACGAACATGAGTATTACTCCTGTAATTTCTGTGTTCATATCTTAAAATTTTTCGGGTTTAAGTAATACATACACGAGGTAACCAAAAACCGCAATGGATAAAATGAATAGTGCTATCATAGTTTTAGATTTTTTCAAAAAACTGAACTGATCTGAAAAATAACCAGAAACAACCTGTACCGGTTATTAAAAGAATTATCGTTAGCATATCATAAGATTTTTTTGATTTGAAATTTTCACAGCTTGCATTGCGAATGGCATGCCAATCTTTCAATAATGAAGAAAAGAAATGTTAATTAATTGAAATTGGGGGATTTAAAAAGAAGAGATTTTCTATTACCCGAAAACAGTCGAGAATCTACCGTTACAAAATGATACGGCTCATAACGAAGTAGAAATAGCCAGGAGGTTGCTTCGTCGCTTCGCTCCTCGCAATGACAAGGGCGATAGGGAGCAGATGGAGGTTGCTTCGGCACTTCGTGCCTTGCAATAACAAGGGCGATGGGGAGCAGATGGAGGTTGCTTCGGCACTTCGTGCCTCGCAATGACAAGGGCGATGGGATTGAAAGGAGATTGCTTCGTCACTTCGCTCCTCACAATAACAAGGGCGATGGGGAGCAGATGGAGGTTGCTTCGGCACTTCGTGCCTCGCAATAATTGTTACAAACTAAGATAAAGATCCTCCCAATTTTTATTGGATTTTTCTATAAGATCTATTTTCTTTTTACGGGAGCCTCCTTTAATCTGTTTTTCTCTTGCAATTGCATCCTGTATATATATGAATTCTTCAAAATAAACCAATTTGTGGATGTTATAAATCGATGTAAAACTGCTGGGATTCAATTTCATTTTATGCTCATTAACCCTGCGTTTCAATTCATTAGTAACGCCAGTATAAAGTACCGTGTTATAAGTATTTGTCATGATATAAATGTAATATGGCCCTTTCTTCATCATACAATACTCCGTTGTCACTATGCCGGTTTAGCAAATAATCATTATGATTGGTAAAATTATTGATTATTTATTTTAATAATCTCAGATCTCAAGAAAATTGCGAGGCACAAAGTGCCGAAGCAATCTCCTTATGTTATCGCTGATACCTTTGTCATTGCGAGGAGCAAAGCGACGAAGCAACCTTTTTTGTCATTGCGAGGTACGAAGTGCTGAACCATTCTCCATCCTCTGATCTCCGACCTCTGACTTCTGTCCTTACTCTAATCCGTACTTTTTCAGCTTCCGGTAAAGTGTGGGGATTCCGATTCCCAGCCGTTCGGCGGCTTTGGTCTTGTTTCCTTTGGCCAGCGCCAGGATCTTCCGGATATGGATCTTTTCCAGCTCTTCCATGGAGCCATCAAAATCTTCGGTCGTTGTACTTTTTGAAGATGTAAATAGTTCATAGGGAAGAAGGTCGGAAGTCAGAATTTCATGGTCGGTGAGAATGACGGTACGTTCGATGATATTTTTCAATTCACGGGTATTTCCCGGCCAGTCGTATTGTTTCAATTGAGCGAGAAAAGGCGGATCCATACCGGTAACCTGTTTATTGGTTTTGAATGAATAGAACCGGATGAAATAGTTTGACATTTCTTCTACATCTTCGATCCGCTCGCGAAGTGCAGGAAGACGGATCTTGAAGACAGAAAGCCGGTAGTAAAGATCGGAACGGAACTGTTCATTCTGGACTTCCTTTAATAAATCAAGATTTGTAGCCGCAAGTATCCGGACATTCACATGGATGGGTTTGGTGTCGCCAATTTTCGTAAAAGACTGGTCTTCAAGAACACGGAGGAGCTTTGCCTGAAGGTCGTAATGCATCTCCCCTATTTCATCCAGAAAAAGTGTTCCTTCATTGGCTTCCTCAAACAACCCTTTTTTATCCGATATGGCGCCGGTAAATGCGCCTTTTTTAAAGCCAAACAGTTCTGATTCCAGAAGGTCTTTTGGAAATGCACTGCAATTAACGGCAATGAAAGGTTTATTTTTCCTTCGACTGGCATTATGGATCGACTGGGCAAACAACTCTTTTCCTGTACCTGTTTCGCCTTCCAGTAAGACAGTGGAATCGGTCGGGGCTACTTTCTCTGCCAGCAGGATGCTATCTTTTATTTCTTTGGATGTTCCCAGGATCTTGTCAAAGCTGTAACGGGTCTTTAGTTTTTTTTCGAGGTCGAAGATCCTGCGCTGCATATGGGATCTTTCAACTGCTCTTTCCACGGTTACAAGGATCTGGTCATCCCCATCGCCTTTGGTTATGTAGTCAAAAGCGCCCAGTTTCATGGCTTGCACACCATCCTGTATCGTGCCAAAGGCCGTGACCACGATGACTTCACAATAAGGATACAGCTTTTTGATCTTTTCGAGTACCTGCAAACCATTCTCCCCGGGAAGCCTTACATCTGTAATCACCAGATGAAGGTCGGGTTGTTGTTCCAGCACCAGGTATCCTTTCCTTGCATCACCTGCCTGGAACACCCTGAATCCTTCCAGTTCCAGGATCCTGGACAACGCTCCCCGCAAATGCTCTTCATCATCAATGATCAGAATAGTCCCGCGCATAATTGTCATATTTAAGAACTCACAAGGACTTTTTTCCCATCTTCAATCCTCCATCCCCAATTCTTCATTCTTCATTTTTCATTCTTGATTACTTCCGGCTCCTGTTGGCTGAGGCAATGAAATGACCCCATTCCCCATATGATCTCAACCGAATCGATGCCAACCACCTCGCGGCCGGGAAAACATTGTTCGAGGATGGTCATGGCTTTATCATCTTCTTTGCACCTGTATATGGGAACAATGACGGAATGATTGGTGAGATAGAAATTGGCATACGAAGCTGGCAGCCGTTGGCCCTTATATACTACAGGCGAAGGCATGGGAAGTTCGGCAATATCAAGTTGTTTCCCATTCAACTCACGCATTGTTTTCAGCAGCTTCAGGTTATCCTTCAGCGGTTTATGATTCGGATCGCTTTTGTCATGTTCAACAACAGTCACGACTGCATCTTCCCGGAAGAACCGTGTCAAATCGTCAATATGGCCACTGGTATCGTCACCATCAATCCCATCTCCCAGCCAAAGTATCAACTCAACTCCATAATAATTCCGTAAATATTCCTCAATCTGATCCTGGTTAAGGTGAGGATTCCTGTTTTTATTGAGCAAACAGGAGGTGGTTGTGAGCAAGGTGCCATTTCCGTTGACTTCAACAGCACCGCCTTCCATTACGATGCCGGGGTAAACTACAGGAATATCCAGGCATTTTGCGACAAGACCCGGGATCTGTTCATCCAGGTCATGCGGATATTGATCACCCCATGCATTGTACTTCCAGCTGACAATCATCCGGGGTGATTTTGCTTTGGGATTTACAATAAATGCCGGCCCATGGTCACGGCACCATGCATCATTGGTGGGAAAGATAAAAAAATCCATCTTCGAAAGATCCTGGCCAGTCCTTGTAAGTTCGCTCCTGACCATCTCAAGAAGCTCTTTATTCCTGATATTGATACATACCCTTTCCTCTTTTGCGATCTCATGGATGAACTGATGGTAGAAGGGAAAGATGGCTGGCAAGGTCTCCGGCCATGAATAGGAATCGGCATGGGGATAGCTGAGCCATGTCGCCCGGTGGGGTTCCCACTCTGCAGGAAACCGGTATCCCAGTTCTTTTGGTGACTTTAATGTTTCTTTTTTCTTCTGCGGCATAAATTAATCTTCATCAATATACCGGTTGAGGATCGGCCCATAAGTGTCAATTCTCCGGTCGCGCAGGAAGGGCCAGTGTATCCTCACCTCGTCAATTTTTCCGAGATCCAGTTCTTCCACATGCACTTCTTCATTTTCATGACTGGCCTCGAACAGCAGCTCCCCGTAAGGATCAGCAATAAAAGAGCCACCCCAGAAATTCATTTCCTGTTCACGCCCTGTCCGGTTAACAGATACGACAAAAACTCCATTGGCAATGGCATGAGCCCGCTGGATGGTCTGCCATGCTGAATATTGTTGTTTGTTAATGGCTTCAGGCTGCGAAACCGCCCACCCGATTGCAGTCGGGTAAAATAAAATCTCCGCACCCATCAGGCTCGTGATCCTTGCAGCCTCAGGATACCACTGATCCCAGCAAATCAGTCCACCGATGCGTGCATACTTTGTACAAAAAACGGAGTACCCGGTATCACCCGGTGTGAAATAGAACTTTTCATAATAACCGGGATCATCCGGAATGTGGTTTTTCCGGTATTTCCCGAGGAAAGTTCCATCGGCATCGATCACGGCGAGTGTATTATGGTATATCCCCTTTGTCCGTTTCTCAAACAAGGAGGCAAGAAGAACTACTTTGAGCTCAGTTGCAAGGTCCTGGAACCGGCGGGTGGTAGGACCGGGAACAAGCTCGGCAAGGGAAAAATTATCATAATTCTCTTCCCGGCAAAAATATTCCGATGCAAACAACTCCTGCAGGCATATGATCTGCGCACCTTTGCCGGCAGCTTCCCTGATCAGGGCCACGGCTTTTTCGATATTAGCCTGCTTATCAGCAACACATGCCATCTGAACCAGGCCTGTTTTAACCACTTTTTTTTCCATAAGGACCCCTAGTCGTTGATAAGGAATTTTTTGCAGTACCTTTTACCTTCATGCAGGATCTCCAGGACATATACACCCGTTGTAAATTCTTTATAATTCAGGATTTTCCGGCCTTTCATCACGGTTTCAGCAGGAGTGTTCATAACCACCTGTCCGGTCATATTGAGAAGCTGTATTTCAGTGGTCTCCGGCTTTTCAAAATCGAAATAAACAAGGATCTGGTGTTCCTCCCGGTCCTGGTAAATATCGAGTCCTGCTGAAGGATCTTCCCGGTTGATACCCGTAGTATAATCCAGGGAAATATCATCAATATACAGGACTGTTCCGGCAGTCGGTGAATAGGTTGCACTCGATAAAGCAAGGATGTCAAATGTATCAGGTTGTTCATTGAGGACATAATTGATCCAGGCATAGAAAGGAGTCCATATATTAACGGTATCATGGGTCGAAAACGCGCCGATTCCCACGGAATCCCTGGTCCCGTTATTCCATTTTGTAAACCCGATACCGATTGCGCAGCTGTCGCCACCCTTGGGCTGAAACTTGTAAAAACCTTTCAGGTGAGTAGGTTTGTCGGTTATGGGAACACCCCCAGTGATAGAATAGGTCTGTGTGAAAAGATTTACAGTCAGTTTCCCGAGTGTCACAAATCCCGGGACAACCAACGATGGTACTGTCAGTTGTTTCGACTCCAGCCTTGCAGAAAAACTTCCCGATTCATGATCGGTACTTTTGGTAACTACCGTGGTACCAAAGGGCAAAGCAAGTGCAATTGCCTGGTTTGGAGTATCCCAGAATTGGGGATTCTGATAACTGCCAGAGGTGATCCAGGTCTCAAAATCGCCGTTCGGTACCGGTGTTTGTCCTTGTAAATGGGTGATGAGGAAGAATGAAAGAAGAGCAGCTACCGCATAAAATCGTATCATAGATTGATCTTTCATAATAGAATGAAGCTTATTGATGAATGTATGTTTCCAATAGCAGGTAAAGATAAACATAATCATAAAACGAAAAATAATTTTATCTTTGATAAAATTTCAATGAATGATGCCCTGTCACTGGCCGGTTAAGTTTCTTTCACTGCTTCTTTCCCTGTTCCTTTTTTTTTCATTGACAGCTTGTCCGCAAACTGCCGATTCCTGTTCACGGTCATACGACAAAAAAATTGAAAAGAACTATCATGAAGGGATTGACTTTTTTAATAGGAGTAACTATACAGAGGCAGTACGGATCATGAAGGGTATTGTTAATAAAGAGCCCGATTTTACTGATGCTTATTATGTGCTGGGCCTCTCCTATTTTAAACGTACAAATTCCAATTTCAGGGAAGCAGAGAAATATTTCCAGAAAGTCCTCGAATTATGTCCTTCCTATAATGTGTATGCCTATTATTACCTGGCAGAGATCTGTTATGGATCGGAAAAGTACGACTCGGCCATGCGTTATTGTGAGGCTTTCCTTAAAGATGTTGATAAGATCAAATCCGATAAGGATTATTCACGGGCGGTTGATCTTCTGAAATATTCAAAGTTTTATCTTCAGATGACACAAAACCCTGTACCTTTTGATCCAAAGGTTGTGGAAGGAATCTCGACTCCCGAAAACGAATATCTTCCCATGATTACTGCGGACAACCAAATGGCTTTTTTTACGCGTGAAATGAAAGTGGAGGGAGATAAAAACACCCTGATCCAATCTGAAAAATACAAGGAGAAATTCATGTTCAGCCAGCTTCAGCCTGACGGGAGGTTCACGCAGGGTGAGGAAATGCCTGACCCGTTTAATCTCAACGACAATGAAGGCGGAGCTACCCTGACGGTGGACAACAAAACGCTTTATTACACGGTGTGCAAATACACTTTAAATCACACCTATTACAATTGCGACATCTATTATTCCGAATGGGTTGATGGCGAATGGACTCCGATCAAGAGTGTCAGCGATAAGATTAACCTGCCCACCACCTGGGAGTCACAGCCAAGCATATCGGCAGACGGGAAAACACTTTATTTTGTGAGTGACCGTTCCGGCGGATTTGGTGGTTATGATATCTACCGTTCGGTCAAAAATGATAACGGGGAATGGGGAACCCCAATAAACCTGGGGCCCAATATCAATTCTACCGGTAATGAAAAATCTCCCTTTATCCATCCCGATGGAAAAACACTCTATTTTTCTTCGGATGGATGGTTGGGACTGGGAGGATATGATATCTTTTATTCCCGTCTCAAAGATGATGGAACCTGGTCGACCCCGGTTAACATCGGGTACCCGATCAATTCTTCCGATGATGAAGTCGGCTTTTTTGTGAGCACGGATGGACAGAAAGGATATTTTGCCTCCAACAAATTAAAAGGTGTGGGAGGATGGGACCTCTATTCTTTCGACCTTTACGATAAGGCTAAGCCGGGTAAAGTGTTGTTCGTTTCAGGAACGGTAAAGGCGGAAACCGAGACCGAGATGGCCCGAACCCGGATCGAGCTGAAAAACATGGAGACCAAAAAAATATCGGAAATCCCGCTTGACTCCATCACCGGAAAATATGTTGCTGTTGCCCCTTTCAACAATGATTATATTATGACGGTGAAGAAAGAAGGTTATGTTTATGAAACGCGTTACATTGCCAAGGCTGACAGTATCTACAGGATGCCTGCACACCTGGACCTCGAGATCCAGCATATCGAGCTGAATAAATCGTACCGTATCAATGATATTTATTTTGCCTTTAATTCATTTGACCTGACTTTGGAGTCGAAAGCCGTCCTGGATCTTCTGATCGAATTCCTTGCAGAAAATCCATCAATTTTTATTGAGATCCAGGGTCATACTGATAATATCGGCAATGATGCCGAAAACCTGAGACTCTCCGCCAACCGGGCAAAATCAGTTTACAATTACCTTGTCGCCAACAACATTGCTCCAAAACGGCTGACATACAAGGGTTATGGGAAAACTGTTCCGGTAACATCCAACGATACCGAAGAGGGTCGCGCAAAAAACCGCCGGACTGTTTTCGTGATCATCCGGAAATAATTGCACACAATTATTTTCAGGAATGTACCTTAATTGTTGATAAATATTTCCTGAACCTTCTTAAGTTTCCTTTTTTTGCATTATATTTGATCCTGCATTGATGGTGGGGGAAAGGTAGAAAGTAAGGTTGAAACTGAGATGTTTTGCTTTATTCCTCATCGGTATTGTCCAGTATAGTTTTGGACAAAATTTAACGGGATCAGATTTGCGGGGTAGTTCCGAGGTCACCCTTGATTTTAATGACTTTTCAAGTATTCCGCTTCCGGAAATAAAGGAAGCCGGAGGTTGTGGATTTATATCCGGTGAAACCGGGGATGCAGATCCTGCCCAGGGTGTTTTTATTGGAAAGGGGATCCATGGCGTTTACCTTGAGATCCTGGTACCACCGGCGCTGCCGGAACCATTTGTAACAGACGAAGGATGCCCGGAACCGGTTTCAGATGGCTTTCATCAGGTTTGCCATTTCGATGGCAGCCAGCGCAGCATCAAATCCCCTATTCCCGCTTTTCGTACCAGCCCGTTCGATCGCTTGTTCGATACTGTCGGTGGTAAGAATGCCGTATATCACAGGTTTCCCGGTCTCAAGGCCGACATTTGCGATCCCCTTGGAAACTTCCGAAGCCACAAAATCGAAATGGGGCGTGGCGCCACGGATCACGGTACCCAGGCAGATTACTGCATCGTACCTGTTTTCCTTGGCTGTTGCAAGCTTTTTCGCAAGTAACGGCAATTCGAATGCCCCGGGAGCCCATATCACGTCGATGTGTTTTTCATCTGCGCCATGACGACTCAGTCCATCGATGCAGCCACTCAACAACTTTCCGCTGATGAATTCGTTGAATCGGGAGATCACTATGCCAAAACGTAACCCTTTGGCATCCAGTTTACCTTCAATTGTTCTCATAATTTTTTTTTTGGTCTTATATTACATTTTCATCTATACATTATGTGGGGTCTCTTCATTAAAAGAGAGCATATGCCCCATTTTTTCTTTTTTTGTTTTCAGGTAGCGGATGTTCCTTATGTTCGATCTGACCTGGATCGGCACACGTTCTATGATCTCCATCCCGAAGCCTTCGATGCCGGATACTTTTTTCGGGTTATTGGTCAGCAACCGGATCTTCCTGATCCCAAGGTCGGCAAGGATCTCGGCACCGGTCCCATAGTCCCGCAGGTCGGCCGCAAAACCCAGCGCATTGTTGGCCTCTACGGTATCCATGCCTCCATCCTGGAGGTTATAGGCACGCATTTTATTTACAAACCCGATCCCCCTTCCTTCCTGTCGCATATAAAGAAAAACGCCCCTGCCCTGCTTGGCGATCAGTTTCATGGCATCGTTGAGCTGTTCGCCACAGTCACAACGCAGCGATCCGAAAACATCCCCGGTGAGACATTCGGAGTGAACCCTTACAAGGACGGGCTCTCCATCCGAGATATCCCCTTTAACGAGGGCCAGGTGATTTTCGTGGGTAATCTTACTGACGTAGCTGTATGCTTTGAACTCGCCAAACCGTGTAGGCATATCTACAACCGCAACTCTTTCAATGAGTGATTCGGTCTGCCGGCGGTAGATAATCATGTCAGCGATAGTGATGATTTTGAAGTGATGTTTTTTGATATAATCCATCAATTGCGGTACCCGGGCCATAGTTCCATCTTCATTCATGATCTCACAGATAACACCTGCGGGATAGAGTCCGGCCATTTTTGCCAGGTCGACAGAAGCCTCCGTATGCCCGGCCCTTACAAGAACTCCGCCTTCCCGGTATTCGATAGGGAAGATATGACCGGGACGGGTAAAATCTTTCACTTTGGCTTCCGGATCCAGCACTTTGCGGATCGTATGCGCCCGTTCCTGTGCCGAGATCCCCGTAGTGCATTCTGAGGCATCGATGGAAACAGTGAAAGCGGTACGGTTAGGGTCGGTATTTTTCACTACCATGCGTTCCACATTCAATTCTTCCAGCCGTTCACGTATGATGGGCAGGCAGATCAGCCCGCCTGCATGTTTTGCCATAAAATTAACAATGGCTGGTGTTACCTTTTCAGCGGCGATTACCAGGTCGCCTTCATTTTCACGGTCTTCATCATCCACAACCACCACCATCTTTCCTTTCCGGATATCTTCAATAGCTTCTTCGATCGTGTTGAATTTGAATTTTGTCATTGCATTTGGTATTAGTTATTGGATGTCAGTGTTAAGTTTTAAGTGTTAAGTTTTAAGTTTTGACAATTCAAAATCTTACATCCTCAATTTTCAATCATCAATTATCAATTAAATAAACCCATTCTGAGCCAGGAAATCGATATCGATTATCTCTTTTCCGGGTGATCCCAGTTTTTCAACATATTTCCCGATAATATCACATTCTATATTCACGGCATTGCCTGTTTTTTTTGTGAGTATCGTTGTTTCGGCCTGTGTATGGGGAATCACCGATACTTCAAATGAATGGCGGTCAACATTAACTACTGTCAGGCTGATGCCATCAATTGCAACGGATCCCTTTTCCACGATGTAACGCAGGATCGGATTCTCCGCAGTTATGGATAACCAGACTGCATTTTCATCTTTCCGGATCCTGGAGATGATCCCTGTTCCGTCGATATGCCCGTTTACAAGATGCCCTCCCAGCCGGTCGGAAAGAAGCAATGCCCTTTCAAGGTTGACATGGCTCCCGGGTTTCAGTTTTCCAAATGTGGATCGGAGCATGGTTTCAGGCATCACATCCACCGTGAAAGAGGTAGGCGAAAATTCAGTTACCGTAAGGCATACCCCGTCGGTATTGATGCTGTCGCCCGTCTTCAAGTCTTCAAGGACTTTAAATGCAGAGATGATCATCCGGGAGGATTTTCCTTCTGTCTTGATACTTTTGACGACACCTTTTTCCTCTATGATTCCTGTGAACATAATTTTATTTCCTTTCACAGTTAAGACGCTAAAAAAACGCAAAAAATCAGCGTCCTTTGCGCTTTAGCATCTTTGCAGTGATCCTTTTAAATTAGTCTTTCCAATATATCCTTCAACCATTATATCAGTCCCGGTCTTCCTGTACTTCCAGTTCTCTATCACAATTGCATCCTCCATCGAAGACAACCCCTTACCTCCAACCGGTGAAGGAGCGGCGACTCCTCCAATGATCTTTGGCGCAATGAAGGATACCACTTTGTCAACGACCCCATTCATCAGTGCCGAGAAGGCGATCGTACTGCCGCCTTCCAGCAGAACACTGTCGATGCCCATTTTCCCCAATGAGAACATAAGGTGACCAAGATCTACTTTTCCTTCTTTCTGCGGGCAGACTATAACCTGTGCACCCAGCCGTTCCAGATCACGTTTTTTCGTCATTTCAATTTTATCGGTAGTGGCAAGGATGACTAATTGGGGGTTTATCTTCAAGACTTTTGCTTCCAAAGGGATTTTCCCGGAGGAATCAACGATGATCTTCAATGGATCCCTGCTCTTTTTCCGGATTCTCCGGGTATTGAGTAAAGGATCGTCGTATAGAACTGTATTGATCCCGATCATAACAGCGCTATATTGCTGACGCAGTTCATGGACCTGTTTTCGCGAATCCTCACCGGAGATCCACCGGGATGCATTTTCGACGGTGGCGATCTTCCCATCGAGCGTCATGGCGGTTTTCAGCGTACAAAAAGGCCTTCCTGTGATGATATACTTTACAAACTGCTCATTCATTTTCAAAATGGTTGCCTCTTCAATGCCGGTAGTTACACTTATTCCTGCATCTTTGAGGATCTTCAACCCTTTCCCGTTCACCAGCGGATTGGGATCCATCATCCCTACTACAACTTTCAGTATCCCTTTTTCGATGATTGTATCGGTACATGGCGGCGTTTTCCCATGGTGTGAACAGGGTTCCATAGTAACATACAAGGTTGCACCTTTCACACTTTCTGTTGCATTTTCAATGGCATTGACTTCTGCATGGGGTCCTCCGAAACAGGCATGATATCCTTCTCCGATAATTCGTCCGTTCTTAACAATGACGGCACCTACCAATGGGTTTGGGTTCACCCATCCCATCCCTCTTTTTGAAAGGGTTATCGCGCGCCTGAGGTATTTCTGATCTTCTTCCATTGAATATAAAAAAACACCCTGAAGAATACATCCTCAGGGCTATATAGTTATTTTAAAACTGAAACAGGATCAATTTTAAAATAATGTTCTTCTTTCATCCAGACTTTAACTGTCGGTTCCGGAATTCCACCGGCTCCACCTGTTTTCGTTTGAAAAAGGTTCGCGGACTATACCGCCGATCGGGAATTTCACCCTGCCCTGAAGAAATTATTTATAAAAAATGTTCCGTTAAATAACATTACAAACGGACTACAAAGATACAATATTTTAAATTGTGAAGTTGTTCACGGTTATTTTTGGTGAAATCTCATTTTGATGTTAGCTAAATCTTATTTTGAGGTGCTGGATCAATAGGGACTTTTACCGCAGAGTCCCCTCCTATAAGGAATAATAGGAACTTCAAATCAGATAACAAGTACCCACCTTCTATGTTCTTTCTTTTGCTACAACTAAAAGCCCCTCCCCCAGCCCCTCCCCAAATGGGGCTACTCTTTATACACAACTTTTTGCATCAAGTAATAGCCCTCTTTAATCAGGTAAAATTTGTCTAATCCCCATTTAAATGTAATGGGGCCTGGTGGTGATTGTGAGGCATATCCTGTA
>Ga0182027_10006218_pt1 | contig 17950 bp, 10 predicted proteins | sample 712E1DmetaG_FD_121300 | JGI IMG/M metagenome (GOLD analysis project Ga0182027, IMG submission 121300) | Permafrost microbial communities from Stordalen Mire, Sweden - 712E1D metaG (Illumina Assembly) | ecosystem: Environmental > Terrestrial > Soil > Wetlands > Permafrost | place: Sweden... | reverse complement strand
TCCAATACTTCTTGAGCCACTCCCAGATATTGCGCAGGACGATCACAACGATACCTCCTGTCGCTCAATAGCGATCCGCTCATCGAGTTTTGAAGCGCCGCATAACGAACAGCGCTTCACGATCCTGAGGCGTCCTTGCCTACCTGCTCTAGATCTAGATCAACCCCTGTTTTTGCCTTCAACAAGTTACGACAAACCTTGTAGAAGAACCCGCTGAACCAGCCAATGACGATGCCCCAAAGGATAGAACCCCCCACCGTTATGGGTTCCACGGGCATAACGTATGAAATCTTTCGACACAACACAGCAATACCCGCACCAAGCACGACTGGGATCAGAAATAGGATTACCTCGTCCCACCACATGGCGGCAGCGGTAACATACGGTGCCTTGTCTGCCTCCGTCCTCTTCTTGAGCCTTGGAAACATAATCTCCACAAGCCTTCGAATGAAGAAGGTGAGAATGAACACACACAAGGCCAGGATCAAAACCCCAGGACGGGTCAAGGTGTTGTAAAACTCATCCATTAGAATCTCCTACGGTTCGACCCTGATGATCGCGTTATTGAACAACATCGCTTCTCCATCCAATCCTAGTGCATCTGAAAAACTGAACGTTCCCGGAGCTGCCGCAACCGTATACTTGCTCGCTGCCCCACGCATAGGTTGCCACGACTCATGAAACCAAATCTCTCCCGCTCCGCCACAATCATTCCCCATAAGAATCCCCTTGGCTGCGTTGGGGTGTGAGCTACTGGTCCATCCAATGAAGATATCGATGAGGCCGGGCGGAGCCCCACCCCCATTCGAACGACAATAATTATGACTGATCTCAAAAGCCCCTGTCCAGAAACCAGGAGCCACGCACAAACCCCCATCCGTATTATTGGTGAACACGTTGTCGTAAACACGAAGGTTAGTAAATGTTGATGCGATATCCGTGTTGACTTGGATGAACGCCCCCCAAGACCCACAGTTGTCAAAGAGACAGTTGTGGATAGAAAGACTCTTGATGTAATCCGCGACGATGCTATTCCAGGCAAGACCGTGTCCCGTCACATCTACAGCCTGACAACCAACCATCTCCACGCCACCAAATGAGTGACCATTGCCTCTCAACACAAATCCGTTGATCGTGGCCCCCGCGGTAAAACCACGAGCTTCGCAACGGTCCAAAATCAATGTGTAGGAATCGTCTTCAGCATTACCTGCAAAAGCGATGAGACCATCATTCGCAGTGCCCGCAACCCCATGTCCATGCGTGCCACCATTGACGATAACCCTACTGACCTTAGAAGCAGCCGTCTCATCCCCAGCGGCCACACCAACATCCTCCACGAAAACCCTGAACTTCGGAGACCCGTAATTGGTATCTGGCGTTGCCCAATTCAGAAGAAAGACACCATCGACCTGCATTGCGCCGCCCTTAGTGCGCAAGTACAGATCGCCGTACCTACTGCGGACTGTGGATGAGATGTACGTGAGATTGGAGACACTGAGCAGCTCATCAGCCGTCATGAAGAAGGCAGCCCACTGTGTTGCGGAAGCTCCCAACTCCACCGGCGCTCCCTGCGCACCGTAATCCGAAGTACCCTCAAAGCCCCAAGACACGTCTTTTACGATCACGTTCTTGATGTTAGATACGGCACCGTACGTTCCACCACCGATATAGAACGGTGTGAGTTGATTGACTACTCTTGACGGAATGGACCAGCGCCCCCCCGAAATCTTAACGGTATCAATGTTGAAGTAATTACCCCCAACACGGTTACGTAGGTACAACAAAAGCCCCGTGTCAGCGTCAACACCACCGCGCACCTGACACTCGATGAAAGAGAGCTCCCGAATAATCCCTGTTGTGCTTGTCGGAAGAAGTTGAACTACGCCGGAGTTGCCGCCATACGTGGGACCGCCAACTGTACTGGCCCCATGAAGTTGAATCTGACAATGAGAGAAACAAACCTTTCTGACGGTACACGACGTCCCAGAGATACTACAGATTGGAAAATCCAAAGCCGTCTCTAGGTAACAATCCTCGATGAGAATGTCACCGATATCGCCATCTCCACCAATACCAGAAATAATAACGGAGATCGCCACATTATTTAATCCCGCACTTGGGACGAATGAGCAGGCTTTACACAAAATCGCAGGACTGGGCACGTTATAGTTAGCCACTACCATCGTGTCGGCCCCAGTACGATCAGCGGACACGCTCACACCGATAAGTCGACAGTTATAAAGCTGAGCACTGCCCATATTACCGGACTTAACCCCAACTTTCGCTACCGCAGTAGTTGAGATTGTCAGGTTTCTAAGAACGAGGGTCCCGTACGTATGCGCAGAAATACCGAAGGCTGCTGCCGCACTAGCGTTCAAAACGCAGTTCTGCTTATCGAGTCCAACTATCTCAACGTGAGATCCGTTTGCGACAGTACTTGTGACGATCAGATCAGACAACGTGTAGGTACCGGGCTTGACTAGAATCGTCATGCCCTTGCCACGACCGCCAGCTCCGGCGACATCAATGATTGGGTGTGCTGCGAAATCCACAAGAGCTGCGGCAAGAGCCCCAGCACCGTTGTAGTCACCCCAGCTACTTGTGCCGTCTCCAATGGTAACGGTCCAACGGCTGTTGATCATTTCGTATAGAGGCGGAGAGGTCGCACAGTCCGCCTCCATGCGGAAGAAGCCGTAATGTGTCGCCGACGTAAGGGCCATGGGCCCGTTATTGGTAGACATGGTGTTGTCACACAACAACATGACCGACTTGAAGGTTTGAAGCGTCAGAGAATTCCCAGCAAACGACTCAGTAAAGCTGATGAGATTGATAGGCCCTGATTCGCGAGCAGCTCGAACTATCAAACTCCGATCTGCAAAGGTATCTTCCGGATCAATATCCAACGCCATCGATGCGGACTCAAGACCAATGTTCCCCCCAGATCCGGGTGTCTCGAAAATCGCAGAAGCGAGCGCAATAACACTCGCACCAATACGCCGACTAGTCTGCATAAAGAAATTCGTCGCCGCAGCCGGAACCTCTTCTGACGATCGAATCGCTATCGCTGTCAGGGCATCCTGATTCAGCTTTGCACGCACCACCTTGTTGAGGGAGGAAGCCTTTCCATACACAATCTTGTACGTTGCCCCGGGAGGAATCGGAGGATTGAAGTGGATGTATGGATCTACATAGAATCCACTCGCTGGAACGCCGATCTCATTGAATGTGTCTGTAGAATCGAAGACCTGTGAACATGTGACCTTCACGCCAGCGGCCGTAACGAGCTCATCCCCAGTTACGGAGTCAAGGACGCTGATGAGCTTGTCTCTCCACACCTGCGTGGGCAGATACACCCCCGCCATCCCAACGAACACCGTATCGACAATCTGAAGACTTACGATTGGGGGTCCAGCAACCCCTATGACCTCCGCGGGGATTGCCAAACCACCCGAGATGCTGTCATCCAGGAAGTCACAGTTCGCCGCCAGAGCGGTCATACCGCGATTGGTGTTGGAAGCTGTCGCTGGCTCCGTGAACGCCACAAGGTAGGTACCTTGGTTGACGCCCGCCGCCTTCTTCCCAGAGATATCCGTCGGAGCTGGTGCACCCGGATCCGCAGGGACATTGAGCGCAGGGTTGTTGATGTAGTCAAAACTGGCAGGGAGGCCGCCAACATACGTGGGGGTAACGAGGCGATGGAAATCGGGCATGGTACAAACTCCTGCTCAGAATCGAAGCGTCCAGTCAACTTGAAGCTCGACGGCAAACGTCTTACTTAGGGTATCAAAGGTGTCATACGCGATACCCAAATTGTGGTAGATGCCGGGGTCCGCTCCACTGGTGAAGAGCATGATTTCAGATAGCGGCACCGAAAGAAAAGGCAAGTAACTCACTTCCAGCGAACTGAAGAACCGAGAGAACGTCGTTTCATACGGTGTAGCATGCCCAGGCGGCGCTTGTATCGTCCCCAACCAAACATCCCCAGCCAAACCTGGATACGGGGACGAGGACCCCGTAACACGAACCGGGCGCTCAAGGTAGGTCACGGTAGGATCTACATCGGTCCGCACATTGGTTCCAACGTACGGAGGACTGATTGGAAGAGCGTTGGCCACCCCCGGAGCTACCTGCGCTGTCCCACCGATTCCAAGCCCCATGTATTTGACCCGGAAATCCAACTCTGGGACATCGGGCCCCAACGAGATGAACGCGATGAGTTTGGCCAAGTACTCTCGTCCCAAGTTGAGCCAAATGTTGTGACCATCGCGTTGGGCCACAATCTTTCCCCGCTCACGTGCGATGATTCGAAGGTTCTGTTTGACCTCGATCTCATCAACGATTTGTAAACCCGTTCTGGCAGCCATTGAAACCTCAGGGGAAAGAGATCGTCCACGAAACCTCAAGTACTCGCGTAGCCGTAAGCACAAGAGGATCAAAAGAGAAGTAGGTCAACAAAGCGCTGAAAGGCACAAGTGGATCTACGGCAGGCTCATCCGAAAAGAGAGCCACCTCCGACAACGGAACGTGCGTGAAGGGGGCGTAGGCAACATCTCCTGCGGTTCCGTCCAGTATGGCGTGAACTACCAAGTCGTAGGCTGAGGTGTGGGTGAAGAAAAGATGGGGCGTGTCTACAAGCCACACATCACCAAACACACCAGGGTATGCGAGCGCAGACCCAGTCACCCGCACTGGACGCTCAAGCGTCAGTATGTCTGGGACGATGACAAAATCCTTGTTGTACGAATGCCCCGTCGTCGCATTTGTATCGAACCCGGCTGGGTACGACACACTGAATGGTACAACATCCGCAACCCCACCCACGGGTTGACGCACTCCACCTATTCCAAAGCCCATGTAGCGCACACGATACGGGGACTCAGCAACATCTGGATCGACACTACTCAGTGAAATCACATGAGCTAGCCAAGCTCGCCCATGGTTGGTCCACGCATTGTGCCCGGTACGCCCATCGATGAGCTTTCCGTTCTCGTAGAGATCCAGTTGTACGTTTGGTTTCAACATCATGGGGGAAGGGGAGGAAGTAGTGGTGGGGAGAGCATACAATAAACCCCGGGGTCGAGGGCATCATCAAAGGTCCACATCGTCGTATTCTGTGTCCAAACCGAAGCAAGGATCTGTGTCCAAGTCGGCGTACGGCCCACCGCCCCAGATCCTGGACGAACGAGCACGTCTATAACATCAAGGGGCACAACGGGGACTGCAAAGGACAAAGCCACTTCCGTGTTCACCCCATCGACGAAAGGCAAAGATACCTGAACGACCCCATTCACAAGAACTTCGACAAAGTAGTCTACTGGGTCGAGTCCTGGGGTACCAAGCGCGATAAATGTAAGAAGAAGAAGATTCCCATTGGCAGTGATGGTATTTGAACCGACCGGCGTCAATGTAAACCCAACGAGTGGAATGACACCAGGCAGCGCGTCGGAGTACTCGAAGTTTCCGCCTGGAGGCACATCGAAACAAAAGACGCTGTCGTACTCCGGAGTGAACTTAGCGGCGAAGGTCTCACACAACGAGATGACTACCGTATCGATGGGACACAGATACCCACGGTCGAATGCCCAAGCAATAGGAGAATGCGAAATGAAGACAGTTGGGTGAATTGGGGGAAGATAAACAGGAGGCGCCCAAGCTGGGTTTGGGCCGGTATCATAGGCGCTTCGCCACCCACCGCCGCCTGCTCGAGGCTCGTCGAACATGAACGCCTCACCCAAAGCGCTCGAATCAATCGAGTCGTACAGGCTGAGTAGGGCGGAGTAGGAAATCTCGTCGGTGGTGTTGATCTCCGTCTCACCGATTTCCTTTCGGATCATGAACAGTGGAAAGGTGTACGTCGGCTTGAGCTTGAGGACGAAGCTTCGAACGAACAGCAACGCGCTCAAATTGAAGATGGAAGCATCAACCTGAACCAGGAACCGATGAAACTTCTCTACCTCGTAGATGGCGCCCTGCTGTAGCAATCCCTGGAACCAGGTCGGATTGCTAACGTAGTCCTCAACTACCACGCCCTCAACGAGTGGAGCGAACTGTGGGACCTTATCGCCCACCGCATAGACCTCACCTGTCGTTCGACTGACCTCCAGATCCAACACTTTGGGGAAAGTGTAGGTACGTACGATCTCCTTGTTGGCCGTATCCTGAATGAGGATTCGCCCCTGCGTAGGAGAGAAGTCAGTACGGATTTCGGTAATGACCCCCGCCTCTTCGGCAAAAGGCAAACCCAAGAGAATCTGGGCACCTACTCGAAGATTGTACAGCGTTGGGCCGTTGGTCATTGTGTAGGCAAGGCCGCGTACCGCACTCAGATAATCAACGGTTGAAGACAAAGAGGCTAGGTCGTCAAGATCAAAGTCCACGGCGAGACCAAAGTTCGCCTCAATCACCGGACTATTGTCCAGGTAACTGTACTCCGCCCATAAACGGTCTGGGGGCCGCCCAGCCTCCCACACATCTCCGGCATCTCCGACACACCCCGAAGAGAATCGAAGGCAATGATGCCCACGATAATCTTCCAAGTAAAAGTCAACGTTTCGTCGAAGAGTTTGTGTGTCGTCCTCGATTACAATGAGCTGCTGAAGCGTTGGAATATCGACGATGAGGGAATCGATCGGGAGGTACGTGCGCCTTAGGACACGAGCCAAACCCACACGCATGGTGGTGTTGGCCAACGCTGTTCCAAGCGCCCACAAATCGGCTGAAGCTCGTCCAGTAAGAGTTTCATTTACCCCCAGAATCACCCCTGACAGGATTGCATACGCCGCGGTAGTTGAGGCCTTCGTCGAGTCCACCTCGTAGGCTTCAAGATCTAGAAGATCCCCTTCGCTCACCAAGCCGTTGTAGAAATCAAGCAGCTCCGAGCTCACCCAGCCATTCATGTGCCAGGTCCCGCTAGGGGCCATCAAGAACGCCTCTTTGACCTGAACCCGTTGGTAGGGGTACTGGTCGTTGATATCATCGATGGTCTTCACCACCCGATAGGCGACGCCACCGAGGGCAAGAAGGTCGTCTTCGCGAATATCCAAGTCCTGAAGGCTTCGGTCCACCTTGTAGACCTTGACCCCCACGGCTGAGCCACCCGACCCCTCTACGGCCAGATCCTCTGCCCCAACTGTGAAGATGGGCACCGTAGTGCTGGGTCCGATCTTCAATGGAAAAGGCGCATCAATCCGAACAGCCTCATGCCCGGTGAAACGATCAGTCACCACAGTCGTCGTGATGCGATTATCGATGACACTCAACAGAACCCTAATTTCAGCCGCGAGGGTAACTGGAGAAACGGGATCGATAGATGTAATCGTAACGCGACGCTCAACCGTTCCAAGCGTGGCAGACGTCAACCCTAAGACGGTTCCTTGAATTCCGCCCATCCCACCGGCAGCGATAAACTGTGAGGTGACCCCACCAAAAACAATGTGGAACTTGGTCAGCTCAGCCAACGGCTCTGCAAGAAGCGGATCGTAGTGTAGCCATCGACGAGTGAACACCCGTTGAATGTCCCTCAAGCTCTTACAGTACTCGTACTGCCACAGGGTAAAGAGCTCTGTCGCAGCAACCTGAGCAAGCGCGCTCCAGAAAGTACTGATGCGATCTCTGCCCTCCACGAGATTCCAGAAGTCGCTGAGGTACTCAAAGAGAAAACGAAGATCAGGAGTACAACCTCGAGGCAGTGGGGATTCAAGAACATTGACGATGACCACACTCTCAGAACTTAGAAGAGCTCCGTCTGAGACGGTCAAATCGAATCGGTAGAACGCAGGTTTGTCCGGTAGGAACGTCGGATGCATCGTCAGTGGGTTGGAAATCCCGCGCTGACGTAAAACCCGAAACGGTTGAGTCACCAAGTTGTCTACGAGGAGTGGCTGACCGATCTGAACATAGAAGCCACTACCGTCCGTCCCCTTACCGACCAGAGTATAGGCCACGCCCCCAAGCAGGAGCACGTCCCCACTAGCGCTCACAATAATTGGGTCTACGGAATCAACCGCACCCAACGCGACTGAATGAAACTTGTCGGTGAAGCCGATTGGGATAGCAAGTGGGTACGTTGCTCCATCAGCCTTACTGACGACGAAGATGCTATCGCTGGGAGCGTCGATCAAACGCCACCAGTAATACAGAGGGGCTCCCTCTGGATCGAAACTCTGTGAGCCATCCAGTTGAATGACCGAACAGGTTCTCGTCGCTTGATCAGCCCCCGCATTTGCTACTGGAGCGAGGTTAGGAATCAGGAGAGAACTAGAGACGCAGAACTGACCGAGCTTCGCTCGAATCATGCGTCCCGGCTCCCCACACACGCTCACCACTCCCTCATCCACTGGGGTTGAGGCAGCCGTATCGTAGGGAATCACCGGGAGGATAGCGCGCAGCTGATGGCCCGTGATGGCGATATCGCTCTCACGTGTCATGTAGAAATAGACGATCCCCAAGTTGTAGTCAGCCGCGGCTCGGATGACCCAGGAGTCCGTCTCGTTCACATAGGTCGAACTCCCAGGCAGGATCTGCGCGGCTGTGTCCAACTGCAAGAACCCTGTGGGAAAGCTCACCGACCCGGTATACAAAACCCCACTCTTCGAAAAACAGAATCCAACCAACGCTCCCGCACCGTCCGTTACCGCCAGGTAAATATGCTCGTGCGAAATATTGGTGAAGTTAGTTGGAAGAGCCTCAAACTTGATCGTCCACTGCGTAGTGAAGACTGCCGAAATCCCGTAATCAATGAAGATCGCTCCATCGACTGCCGAGTACAATCCCCCACCGCTACTGATCCGCATATCCAGGTCAACCAAGACCTGTTCGAATTGAAGGGGGTCCCCATGTGTTGACACAAGAGGATCAGTGAGGATGAGAAACATCGACGCGTCTTCGAAACAGAAGACGTCGAAGACGGTCGGTGGAGAAACCATAGAGGGTAAGGCTCCGCCCCACGGTATGCCTCCCCACGGACCTCCACCAAATCCTCCGCCCATCTCATTTACTCCAAGACTGTAGGTATCTTACCATTGGTCAGCTCACCATTAAATGATGAAGGCACTCCCCGCAAGTATGGGGGCTCCCGCATACAACCCGAGCCAGTCCGGATTACGATTCGCAGTCCATCGAAGCCAGCCAGTATCTGTCGCATTCCTAGCCATCATCCGATAGGGTGAGATTAGAAAAGTTTCATAATTGTCCGCCTGAAGCCACCGATCATTTCTAGGGTAGCTGCTAGAAGCTACAATTGCCGTCTTCAAGGACTCCGTACCTGCTCTATCTGCCATGACTACACCTTCAACAATGCCGCAGCGGAATTCCACGGAGTGATCATGTGCTTAAGTTGCGTGAACTGGTAAAGCACTGGAGCGGCTGGGTACATGTCCCCATCTGTAATTGCGGTACTACCTAGCCACATGTCTTGAAAGCGGCCGTGGCATCCCCGGAACCCATAGACTGTTGACGCAAAACCCATGCGGCAGCCGCCGTAACCCCCGCTGATGTCATTCGGAACACCCGCCGCCAAGTGAGGTACCGGTACCGGACCTACCAAGGAGCATTCCGAAGTAGCTTGTCCTGCATAACTCACATCGTTGTAGCGAGTGAAAATTCCTGGAATAGACGTGAAACCAGTGATGGTGAAATGATTGGAATCGTTATTACCGATGTAACACACCACAGGTAGAGCCCACGGAATTGCCCCCGTAACCACGTCTGTCAGTGTCTCAAACAACATCGAAGCACACAATGACCCATCGGCATAACAAGCGATGCGAGTACATTGCCCGTCCGTCGTCATCATTGCGTGTGTCATGCCGCCTACAGCAACAAGCCCCTTGGTGAACCAAGTATCGGTTTTGAACTTATAGGCTTTACCGGCTGTCGGAGTGGGCGCGGCATTAATCGATCCTGTGTCGTTCCACGCTGCCGTAGGATTGAAAGTGACCGACAACGCAGCAGGTCCCACCGAATTGCAATCAAACAAGATCTCCCAACCATTGGCATTGGTGAGCATAACCCAAGAATGCGGGTTCACGCCTGAGGCCCACACAACGTCAGTGAAGCTGCCCCAAAGATATCCCGCACCTGCGAGTCCGTTAGTCGACGAAAGACGCACCACCCACGGAGAAAGCGCAAACCCCCTCATCGAATCAACAATCATCTTAAGGATGACCTGACAATCCTTAAGTTGAGTGCCTCCGGCGGCTCGCGCTTGATTGACGTTGAACTGCCAAGTCTTTGCTATGACAAAAGGATCACTCACGGCTACACCTTATCCACGGGGGTGAGCGAATTCCAGGGTGTAATCATGTGATGGAACTGAGCGAACTGATATAGGGTTCCTGTCTTAGGGTACGTGTCGCCATCTGTAACCGAGGCGCTGCCAATCCACATATCTTGAAAACGGCCATGGCGTCCACGAAAGCCGGCAGCAGTTGATGCAAAACCAACCTGGCTACCACCATACCCACCACTGATATCATTCGGAACGCCCGCAACAAGCTGGGTTACCGGAACCGGACCTACCAGAGTGCTCTCCGTAGTTGCCGTTCCGGCATAACTCACATCGTTGTAGCGGGTGAAGAATCCCAAAGTAGTTCCCAAACCCGCGATTGTGAAATGGTTAGCAGCCGCATCGTTGCAAAGACATACAACTGGGACAGCCCATGGAATAACGCCGGCGACTACATCGGTCAGCGTCTCAAACAGCATCGAGGTAGTCAATATTCCGGCTGAATAGGCGGCGACACGGGTGCATTGTCCGTCAGTCGTCATCATGACGTGCACCCGCCCACCAGCAATACCTGTTAATGCATACGTGTTCCAAGTACCACCGGTCTTGAAAGTATAGAACTTTCCGGCTGTGGGGGTAGGAGCAGCCGTATTTGATCCCACGTTATCCCAAGCGGCTGTGGGATTGAATATGATCGTGAGTTTGGAACAGTTGGCAACTGTGGCGTTACAGTCGAACAAAATCTCCCAGCCCGCCGCATTTGTAAGAACGATCCAAGAATGCGCATTCCCGGCTGTGTTCCAAACCACGTTCGCCGAACTGACCCAACGATTACCAGCACCCTCGGCAACACTATCCGACGAAATCCGAGCCACCCATGCCGAACTAGCAAAGCCCGTCATCGCCGTGACGATCTGCCACAACATGAGTTGGCAGTCATGGTAAACAGAATCGGTTGCCGCATGCAGCTGATTGACGTTGAACTGCCAGATCTTCTCTTTGGTAAACGAATCGCTAGGCATTGTCGCTCCCTGCTAATAGATGGCTGCCCACTTACAAGAGACTACGCTTGCTGGACCTGCCAACGCGTCAGCCTTGAGTTGCAAGAGGTATATCTTTTGTGAGTTGGGAAATCCTACTGTTGTTCCAGCGATGAGGGCCACACTTACTCTCTCAGGAATCGTCGACACGCTAGTAAGGGTCGTACCGGCGACCACAGTAGAATCAGTTTGATTATAGACACGTATCGTAGCGGTGCGTCCTGCGTCCACATCAAGCAATGCTGCAAACGTAAAGTTCACAGAAGAACTGACAGAAGGATCAATTACCGCTGCCCCGACAGTAACGTAACCGGGATCGTAAAGAGAGATGTCTCCCGCTAGAAGCATCGAGGCTGATACAATTGGGTGTGTGTGAAGTGTTGTATTTCCACCCCCTGTCAGCGTACTCAGATTGGCTGCAGTGACATTGGCGCTAACCGCCGTACCAGCGATATTGAACAGAGCGGAAAGATACTTCGTCCAATCAAAAATCGTTGATCGATGAGCAGCCACATCCCCAAAAGTGTACGCACCAGCTACCGATGCGACGACCACTAGTCCAGCTGACGACGGAGGAACCGTTTCATACGCCACTGGGCAACAAACCAAGTTGTCGATAACCGCGATGCGTGGAAGAACAGAAAGCGCCACGGCTTCCGTTGAACCGGCCGATACAACTCCGCTGAAGTCCACCGTCAAAGTGATTGGATCAACGGCGATCAAATACGGAAGAAGTGTGGCTGCGTCCGCCACCAGAACGTGAACTACCCCAGCAGTGGCGTCGTATTGTAGGTCGCATGGAACACCGAGCGGGGCAACAGCATTGATCGAAATCGAAGAACCCACCACCGCCGCGGTAGCGGGGTTCACCTTGAATAGGGTCAACTTTGTCGTAATGGCGTCTGTGGCCAGAACCCAAACAAATCCACCACCTACGGTCACCGCGTAGGGGAAACAATTCAGAAGGGGGGTACTTGCATCGACTGCCCCAAGCATATCGATTCGATTCAGCAGTCCTAAGACGCCGTCTGTAGCCCACACCCTGGCATGGTTATCTGCGTAATTTGCTAGCGTTCCGTCATAACAAATCGAAGTGAGGTTGACGAAACCACCAATTGTTGTCGTAGGCCCAACAAGGCCTTCCACGCTCTGGTAGAGCTCCGTTGGTGATGCCATCCAAAGAAAGCCACCACCCACCGAAATATCTACTGCCCCCAAACCGGCATTAAGTACAACCTTCCCAGAATACACACCGGCTACTGGATCAAAGGATCGATAACCCCCATTCATTGTGACAAGATCCAGACACAGAACCCAGATGAGACTCGTTCCAGAGGCAACACCAACGAAAGTGTCCGTCAGGCTAGGCCCAAAATACGTATGTCCCGCCAGCAGCGTGTCAGGATTGATCAGTGTTAAGCCGGGATATCGAAGCGTTGAAAAGCTGGACTGAAGAACCCACGCATCCCCCTGATGATCGATAACCTCAACCGGTTCATAGATATCCTCAATAAAAACCTGCAAAGTCTGACCAAAAGAAGCTGAGCTCAAAGAAGGGAGACCCTCAAGACCATCTACGATTTCAACGAGTTGATGAAGAAGACGACGATCTCCAACACCATCACCAGACCACCCAAACTCCTGACCACCGAAATTCATCTCATTGGGCTTTTTTCCTAGGAGCCCTGACACGAGTGTCGGGAGAGGATCTGGATCTCGTTGGTAGGGAGGGGCGATGAGACCTTTCACTGCGAACGGTACCGAGAAGACACGAATATCGATATCAGTACCGCCAAGAGCGTCATGGACTGTCAATCGAAATCGATAGGACCCCGGTACATCTTGTACAAAGTTTCCGACGGGGGTATTGCTTACCGCTTGCGCCAGAAGTCCTACAGCGAGGGCACTTCCAGGAGGTGCGTACAAGGTATCGATTTGCCAAGAAGTAACACCCGTATTGTTACTGTTGGTGATGGCAACAGGACCACCGTAAAGCGATCCAGCAACAGCCCGCCCACCGAGATCAGTATTCGGCCCCTGGGTGAATTTGATCAGCGCGACAGCGGACATAGTGGTAACCTCGCCGAATGAGTGTCATCAAAGAGATGAACCCCGAACTGGCGTGGAGGCTCATCGAACAGTACCGCGATGAGCTTACACCAGCAGCCGAAGAACAAGAGGCTTTGTATCGAAAGTTTCACTGCCCACGATGTCGCATCTCGTTGCAGAAACAATTCGATTCGCGAACGGTTTTTGACGGAGAGGCGATCATCGCCAAAGCACAACTTCTTTGCCCACAGTGTGGGTACTTGATCGATCCACATACGGGTTTGGTAGTCGCATGTGGAGACGCATCCAAGACCCCACGCCCGGAAGGCGAGATCACAATCCTTGGTCAAGGAAAGTAGTCTCACACCAAACTCCTCGTCACCGTAATGCGGTCGGGGATAAAGGCCGCGAGCCTGCCTGTGGTCAAGCTGTTTTGAGAGCGTGCAGCATAGACACTACGATCTGGGTAGTGCACAATCGCAATCAAATCAATGGGACTCTGAATAGAAGTAGCCCCTCGTCGAGAAAGAATAGCCTGCACATCGCTGGCTTCTAGAGAATCGACTGGATAGAGAGTCCGTACGTAGTTCTCGATCTCAGGAGCGGTAACGCTCTCCTTAGAACCTCCGGAGTACGTCACATCAAAACGCACAAAGTGTGGAATGAGGTGTCGTCCTAGCGGACTGGAGCACACAACCCTCTCAACGTCCGAAGAAAGAAAACCTTGAACCGATCCCACCAAGTCGGAGAGCTCATACGAGATCTGAATGGCTTGAGACGTGACCTGCGTTGAGTTCCTCGGGTCATCGTCCACACCATTCTCCAGAATCGTACGAGAGACAATCAAAGAGAGGGGCTCCTGTGTGGAGAACGACAAATTTGAATCTGCAGTTTCCAACCGATAGCCGTCAGATCGATAACCTTCAGCCGTCATCTGAAGATCAGCCGAAATATTCCACGCATCCCCAGTACCCTCACTCAAGAGCTCCAAGTCAAAGTAGTGCAGCCCCGTCTCCGCAGTGTTGGCATCCATCGCCGTCGCATTGATTCTCTGCACGCCGGTACGAAGAACTCGAAACACTTGGTTTGGCAACGGGTTTGGCCAAGGAGCCGTTAGAGGAAGTGCTACAGCAAACGTGAGAACAGTCTCCGTCAAAGCACTGATGACGTACGTTCCGGCCTGCGGTGAGGCGTTGCTGCGATCTGCGCCCGAAAAAGGCTGCAGTGGGGCGGTTCCTGCGACATCTCCTAGAATGAGAGCACTTGTTGTCGCAACCACCGATCGAATAACCAGGTGCCTAGTCGTTACAAACTCCAGAGTGTTGGCTGCGGTAATCGATGCGATCGATTCACCCACGGCCGCGTTGAACTGATCGGCCACCCCCTGTCGACTGACATCAGAGATTCCGAGAGAGACATCATCACGGATGAATATCAACGTACGATCTGGGCCATCATCCAATGAAAACGTAATCGAATCGCCCACCAGGCCAAGTACCGGATCGGTCAGAACTACCGTTCCGCCTAGCGGGACGGTCTCGATGACGAGTTGATCCCCAACTCGAATCCCAGAACGAAGAAAGTCTTGGCTCGCTGAAGTGAAGGTCAATCCTCCAGAAGAGGCCACCCCGTCTGACGGCACAACGCCATCAGGCAAAGGAGGTATTGCCTGGTAGGCCATCGTCGGATCAGGTAGGAAGCGCAGTTCTCCCGCACCAGTGTCGAGCAAAACACGGCTGTCGTCATCAAACTCGATACTGGTGGGTTCGAGGAAGAATAGCCGTGCTGACCCGATGGAACGAGACCCGAGTTGGACGTGTCGATGCAGCTCTGGAGCAAAACCATTCCCATCGTACGCAACCAGGTTCTTCACTGCCCCAGCCATCAACGCAACCTTCGGAATGAAGAATGGTGGAATCCTCTCCGCTACTAAGTAGGGCGCCTCATACACCCCAGCATTCACACCATCGAGTACTTGCAACACATCCAAGCGACTTAGATAATCCACGGCCGGACTCAAAGCCGCCCAACCTCCAAGAGCCGCCACAGCGGCCGAGTTCACATCGAATGTGGTCAAAGTCTCAGTCGTTCCAAAGAACGCGATACACCCAGTACCCGAGTGGGTCAAAATGACTCCACCAATCTGTGGGCGAATACCAAAATGAGTTTGGTCAATAATGACCGCAAACTCTGGAATGTGAAGAACAGAAGCCAACGCAGCCGCATTGATCTGAGCAACTGCAGCAGCTAATGAGAGCCCAGCCCCAACAAAAACAACACTCACTACGCCAACTTGACCTACACGAAACATCAAGGTGGCGAGGTTAGCATTGGTGAAGAAACCACCTACAGCGGTCGTACTAATAAGACCGAGACTAACATCCCGCAGATCGTACTTCACCCCATGTGCTGGGTTCTGAAAGGATCTGCTCTGAATGTCTACCGGAAGAGCGTAGGGAATTGTCGATCCAAGTGGTTGCTTGGAGCTATCCAAAAGATCGATGCCAGTGATGCGAATCAAAGGACGAGTAATTCCTCCGGCCCCATTCAAACGAAACAGAACGTATTCTAGGTTCGAGGCCGAATGAGTTAGTGCGCTAGTCAACGCAAGTTGATCAAAACTTGGACCAGCCGGAGCCGCTGACAACGTATAATCACCGGCATCAGGCCCCGTGAAGATTCGAAGGATATCCCCCTTTGCAGCACCGTAGTCGTTGAAGTTCAATGATGCGGCAGTGGTCACCAGCTTACTACCCAACACAGTAACTAGATCTGTGCCTTCAATCCTCGTCTCCTTGGGCTCTACCAAATCGATGTTGATCTCATCGAAGAGTCGCCACCTGTATGGGCCCCCAACCAGTATCGGAGAGGGTGTAACAAGGAGGACTGGGGAGAAACCAAGAACTTGAACAACCTCCAAGATACGATAGCTACCAGCAGATGGACCGTCCACAATTTGCACTTCGAACGCATGAAACTCCGCATTCGTCAAAGCTTGTCCAGTTGCGTCCGTCAAATCGTAGTCGGTACCAAGAACCAAACCTCCCAATGAGATGTGCCCAAATAGGTCGTCAACAGTGAGTTGATAGCCACTGAGAAGAGGCTCATCATCAGTCACACTGTCGATGAGCAAAGTCTTCTCGTCAAAATCACGAGCTCGAAGATGAACATCGTAAGCACCGCCTACATGCACCTCATCATCTGGAATCGCTACCGTTCCATTCTGACCGTTGGGGAAAAGAATACCTCCTGGGATAGAACTGAGGGTAAGCTCCTTCTTACGAAGTGTCCAAGTACATCCAGTAGCGGCCACAACCATGAGCTGTTCTTCTAAATCCAACTCGGTAGCCGAGACCACACGACGAACAGTCAAGTCCATTACAGACACGGTACCTGCAAAGGCCCCGAACACCGTCAGTACCCAACTAGCCTCAGACCCTGTGATGGATGTAATGAAATTGGCACTGGGACTGTAGAAACGCCGAGTACGAAGCTTATTCTCCAAATCGAGTAGAGCTTCTCCATCAAGGCCCGAAGCAACGATGGGACCTAACCCTCCACCTTTGATCACGTCTCGTTGCATCTCTGGGTCGTTGAACCCGACAACGTTCAGACGATTGATCTCTTGAAAGCTGTTGAGGAGCTTAGATGCAATCCCTCGAAGAGCGACCAGGCTCTTCTCCCCCAACTCCTGTTGAAGGCGTCCAATGTAGTCTTCGACGCTCTCTTCATCATCACCAAACTTAAGCCGCTGCAAGTTGGTGACCCGCACCACCGAACCGATTTCGGCGATCGAGATCAACTCATCCGCACTGATGTTGTAGGCAGACCCAGATTTCTCAGCAACAGAGTTGAAATCGAAGTAGTACAACCCGCTGGTCGCATCAACATTAAGAAGCATCTCTTCGATGCGAATTGATTGAGTAGCGATTGGAAAGAAATGCAACCCAGTCTTAGATGTAACGAAATTGATCGGACTGACTACAACCCCTTGAGGCTGAGTGAAGAAAATACGAACCGCCCCCTTTGCAACATCCCCCACACGACGTGACGAAAACGAGTTGGCACCAAGAGATTCAGCCTCCTCCACCGTCAACGTTGATGGATCTTTGAGAGAGAGCATACGAATGACGCGCTGAATCTCTCGAACAACCGGATCCCATAGAAGCGTCGCCGGCTTATTGAGCAGGTCTGTGAGGGCGTCCCCCTCCTTTGTGGCGAGGTCTGGGTATGCCTGAGTCAAACGATCATTTATGAAAGTTGACAAGTCAGTTGTAAATGGGTCAACACCAAGTCTACGTAAAACGGGTTGGATCACCCGCACGTCGAAGGGAGACCCGGCCGACAGGTCTTCGTTGGGATTGTACAACGCCATCTGCTGACGAATGAAGGCTTCGAGATCTCGAATCGCCATCTACAACTCCAAGTTCGCTGTTGCTGCTCTTCCCGCCTGCGAGATTACCTCAATCGATGCCAGTATTCCACCAAGCTCGCGATTGAACCCAGCACGGAGCACTCGAGCACTTAGCAGCCTCTCATCTGGAGGAAGGGCTCCACCACGGCCTTGAAGGGAGATGATCTGCTTTGTTGTACTCCCCACCGCGATGATGAAGTCCGTAACGATATCGCTGCTGTC
>Ga0182027_10006217_pt1 | contig 17958 bp, 17 predicted proteins | sample 712E1DmetaG_FD_121300 | JGI IMG/M metagenome (GOLD analysis project Ga0182027, IMG submission 121300) | Permafrost microbial communities from Stordalen Mire, Sweden - 712E1D metaG (Illumina Assembly) | ecosystem: Environmental > Terrestrial > Soil > Wetlands > Permafrost | place: Sweden... | reverse complement strand
CGGACTTCGTCCTCCCCGTCTCCGCCAAGGCTCCGACGCGGCCCGTCAGGATTCAGTGGCCACGCCGTAGCTCTCTGAGCGAAGGCGGGCGTGCTCCTTGTCAAATGGCTGGCGCCATTTGGGTAGGACTTATGGATAGCAGTGTCCACACGCGCTGGGGCGCGTCCTTTCCGGCAAGAAACTTGGCAAGCGTGGTCGGGTGTGCGTAGGTGGGGGTGGCGCCGCCGTTGGAGGCAAGTCACCGCCACGGAGTCGAAAGGCGCTGACGGCGCAGCGCCCTCCACCTTTGGTTGCCCTTCGACTCCGCTCTCAGGGCCTTGAGCCTGCCTGCGGTAAGCTTGTCGAACCCGTCGAAACGGCGGCTATGCCGCGCTGGGAGATACGCTGGCTATCGCCGACCCCGGATGGTCCGTTCGCGGTCGCGCAGCTCCGCCCGCTTCTTGAGGTCCTCCCGCTTGTCGAACTGCTTCTTGCCGGTACAAAGGGCTACCTCGACCTTCACCAGCGCCTCCTTGAAATACATGCGCAGCGGCACAAGCACCTTGCCGCCCGCCTCCAATGCCTGGGCAATCTTGCGAATCTCAGTCCGGTTCAGGAGCAATTTGCGCTGGCGCCGGGCGTCGTGATTGCAGGTCGTGCCGTATTCGTACGGATCGATGTGGGCGTTAAGCAGCCACACCTCGCCATTCGCTACGCGCGCAAACGCATCGCTGATCTGGGCGTGCCCGCACCGGATCGACTTCACCTCCGTGCCATGCAGGGAGATGCCCGCCTCGAACTTCTCCTCAATAAAGTAGTCCCGCCCCGCCTTGGCGTTGCGGACTTCAGTGTAGCGGTCGGGATCTTTGGGTTTAGCGCACACGGACGTCTGAGCAGTATCTAGCCAAATTGTAGGAAGCGAGCTTGCTCGCGATTCCAAGGTGAGAATCGCCCGCGAGCGGGCTTCCTACACCGGTCACCGGACGGGATCTTGTCCACGAGTGAACATCGTGAATCTTGCATAGTCGCGGCTAAGAGCTCAGGCAATCCGTCACCGCAACGGGGTCGGTCAACACCCAAATCCATCGCCGGCAGAAAAACCCGGCGCCCGGCGTCAGACTTCGGCCAACTCGTGGCTGATCTTCCCCTCGATGACTTCGCGGAGCGCAATATCCTCGGGGGCGAGTTTCTCGAGTGATTCGACCAGTGGACGGCTGCCCCGCCTGAGCTGCTTCACGCGGCGGGAAACCACGTTGATCAGGACGTTCGGGTCGGAAATGAGCTTCTGGGCTTCTTTGATGTAATCGTCACGCATGGCGGAGCGCTGTCGGTCGGTGGAAAGGGCAATGGCTACGTGCCGCAGCCCCGGGGTCAAGGGTATTTTCAAGGATACCGGAATGAGGAGGCTGGCAACCCGGAACGTGACGCAGGAAAAGCTGCAAATCGGCCAACCGGGGAAACGAGACTCCAGCCGCCTTCCGCTTTTCCAAAACCATCTCCTCAAACCCTCTTTTTCTTGCGTGGTCTTCCTATGCCGCAAGGGGGGAGAGTTGCTGGGTGCCTTCTGCATCGAACCAATCAAGGCCCACAAATGCACACCAATGGCCACGAATTCATATCTGCGTTCATTCGTGGAGATTCGTGTGGATTCGTGGGAAAACCTCATCATCGCATTCGGTTGCGGCGGAACCGCGCAAAGTCTGTTTATATCTATTAGTGGTTTACAGCTGAAAAACTCGGTTTGTCGCTGATCGCTTGCTGTGAATCTCTTTCCCGTATCCGCTTTCCGGTATCAACATGTTCATCGCCTGGACCACAGTCGCAACATTGGAAGACGCCTCCCGACTTGCCCAAGGGACGGTCGAGGCGCGGCTCGCCGCCTGCGCACAGATTGATGGGCCCATCACGTCCTATTACTCGTGGGAGGGGCGGATCGAATCGGCGCAGGAATACCGATTGACGTTCAAGTTTATTCCCGAACAGACGGTCGCGCTGGAAGCCTGGATCAGCGCACACCATCCATACGATACTCCCGAGTGGATCGTGGTGCGCGCGGAACATGTTTCGGGAAAATACTTGTCATGGGCCCGGGCCACCTCTACACCCGGCCCCTCTCAGAAATAGCAACCCTCCGGCCAATTTACGTCATGTCCCAGCATAACAGCCTGCAGTCCGCCAAAGGCATCTCCGTGAAGCGCAACGTTCTCAAGCGCTTCGAGCGCGTTGAATTGCTCAAGAAACGCGGCCAGTGGAAGGAAGGCGAACGCATCGTCGGCCTGAAGAAAACCAAGCCCGAGATCTGATCCGCCGGCTGCACTGCGCCCCCGGGCAGGTTCGATCGATTTCGACCTGCCCTTTTTGTTGGGCTGCAATTCCCATGCACGAAATGTTCCGTCAGCTCATTGAGTGGTACCTGCACTCACTCGACAAATGGGGTTATTGGGGGGTGGCCCTCCTGATGGCCATCGAGAGCTCAGTCGTGCCGCTGCCGAGCGAACTCGTCATCCCTCCGGCCGCCCTGCTTGCGTACAAGGCAAACCAAATCCCTGGCGTGATCGGCGTAATCGTCGCGGGTGCGCTGGGCTCCTGGGTCGGCGCAACGGTGATGTACTGGGCATCGCGCCTGGCCGGCAGGCCGCTGGTGATGCGCTACGGCCGCTTGATGTTCATTCCGGTTGAAAAACTGAGCGCGGCCGAAAAGTCGTTCGCCCGCAAGGGCCCATTCGGGCTCGTAGTTTCGCGCTTGCTGGCAGTCATGCGCCGTGCCCTCGGCGTGTTGCTGATCACGCCGGAAAAAATCACCGCCGCCGAACAGTGGGCCGGCCGGTACGGGGCGTTCGGAGTCTTCTTCTCGCGTCTGCTCCCGGTGGTGCGCCACCTGATCGGGATCCCAGCCGGCATCGTCCGCATGGATTTCCGGTTCTATTCGCTCTATACCCTCGCCGGTTCGACCGTGTGGTGCGCGGTGCTAGCCTGGGTGGGCATCAAGGCCGGGCAGGACGAGGCGCTGATGCGCGGTGATCTGCATCGCGTCACCTTGTGGGTGGCCGGCGCATTTGTCGTGCTCGGGACAATCTACTACCTTTTCGTGCACCGCCAGATGAAGGCGGAGCAGAAATCCTGAGCTGCCAGACAACCTAAAGGTGCACGCTCATATGGAGCATCTGCAATTCAGGCTTAACGCTTTTGGCCTAATCCTGAATTCCGGAGTTGAGGCGGAATCCACTCGCCGTTTCGACAGGCTCAAGGCCCCGAGCGTGTCGAGGGGCTCACGCTCGCAGCTACGAGGAACGGAAGCCTCAACTGCGGAATCTTGGTAATGCCTACAGCACCCTGCCTTCATGCGCCTATTGGTCACCAACGACGACGGAATCGACTGCGTTTTCCTCCATGAACTGATCCTCGCCCTGCGCGAGGCGGGTCACGAACTCGCGGTCGTTGCGCCCAAGACCGAGCAAAGCTGGATCGGCGCGGCAAAATCGCGCATGCGGCCCGTGCGCTCAACGGAGACCGACCGCGGGTTCGGCTGTCCCACCTGGATCGTCGACGGCACGCCGTCGGACTGCGTCAACATCGCGCTCGCACACCTCGTCAAAACCCAGCCCGACGCGGTCATCAGCGGCATGAATGTCGGCCTGAATGCCTCGATTGCCTTCATCCTCGCCAGCGGCACGGTTGCCGGGGCATTCGAGGGTGCGTTGCACGGCCTTCCGAGCGTGGCATTCTCGCAAGACCTGAGCTTCGAGACCTATAATCATCTCAAAGACCGGGGCGGGCAGCCCGATGACGAACTGCGCGCAACCTTGAAGATTTCAGCGCACCACGCCGGCCGGCTCGTGCAAAAACTCGTCGGCGGAACGCCTCCCCGGAGTTTCATCGTCCACAACGTGAATTTCCCTTGTGGCGTCCGCCCCGAGTCCGAGATCCGTCGCACGGTTCCTGCGCGCATGGTGATCCCCGGCTTGTTCAGCCCGGCCCAGGACGATGGCACGCACCGTTTCGTTTTTCACCTCGGGCAGGATTGCTCCCCCGCCGAACCCCTCACCGATCACGCCGCCCTCGCCCGGGGTTTCATCAGCCACACGGTACTGGACTACACTAGGCTGGGATCCAACTGAATCTTCTGGCCCCCGGCTCCTGGATCCTGGATTCTCCGTCCGTCCATGATCGAAGTCGAAAACCTCACCCGCGTCTTCCGGACCTACAAGAAGCAGCCCGGCTTCTGGGGCGGCGTAAAGGGGTTGTTCCGACGGGAATTCGAGGAGATCCGCGCCGCCGACCAGATCTCCTTCACGATCAAGGAGGGCGAGCTGGTCGGTTTCCTCGGGCCCAACGGCGCAGGCAAGACGACCACGCTCAAGATGCTTTCCGGGCTCATCTACCCGACCTCCGGGCGGGCGCGCGTGGCGGGCTTCGACCCCACCAAGCGCGAGAATGCCTACCGGCGGATCTTCGCGCTGGTGCTCGGCCAGAAAAACCAGCTCTGGTGGGATCTTCCCGCCATCGAGTCCTTCCTGCTGCTCCGACACATTTACGGCCTCGGCGCCGCCCAATACAAAGCCACGCTCGATGAACTCGTCACTCTGCTCGACGTGGGGCACAAACTCAACGTCATGGTGCGGGAGCTTTCGCTGGGCGAGCGCATGAAGATGGAACTTATCGCCGCCCTCCTCCACCGCCCGCGAGTGCTCTTCCTCGACGAACCCACCATCGGCCTCGACGTGATCTCGCAAAAGGCGGTGCGCTTGTTCCTGCGCGATTACAACCGGCGCTACCGCACGACGATTCTCCTCACCAGCCACTACATGGCCGACATCAAGGCGCTGTGCGAGCGGGTTATTGTCATTCACAAGGGCCGCAAGATCCACGACGGCGCGATCGACCAGCTCGACGCCACCGGCAGCCGCCAAAAGATCATCAAGTTCCGGCCCGTCGACGGCGTGCTTCTGCCCGGAGCCCTCAGCCCTGGCCTCGGCCAGCCGAAACCAACCGAGGATGGCGAATATGTGCTGCAGGTACCGGGCGAACAGGCCGTCGCGGTCTCGCAGCAAATCCTGGCAGCCGGTCCGGTGGCGGATATCACGATCGAAGACGTGCCGCTGGAGGACATCATCGCCGAGCTGTTTGGCCGTCAGAAGTAGCGGGGTCCCGCCTCGCCTGTTTTTGGGGGCGCTGCGCCAGCCTTCGCTGAAGCTTCGGCCAGGCAGGCTGTAAACAGGGCTCTCGGTCTGGAGGGCAAGGCTCCTGCCGAGCCGCAAGCATTGGAGGGCGCCGCGCCGTCAGCGCCGCTCTTTCGTGAGGCTCGATCACACTGTCGGTTGGGCTCGCCTGGCGCACGGCAACCTCTAGAGTCCTTGATCTGCGAAACATGTTGCGATCAGGTCAAGATTTCAGACAGCGGTTTCTTCTATCGAATAATGATTCCATTTCGTGGATCGACGCGTCCGCGCCGCGCGGACGCCACAGCGAGGCGCTCAACACTGCGGGGCTCTTGTTGACCGAAGACCGCGTCACTTTGCGTGCGATGGTCTGAGGCTGCGCCTCGCTGGCCCGATCCTCCGCCGTGACCATCCTCCTGCTTACCGTCCTCGTCACCGCCGTCATCACCAGCCTGCTGGTTTGGCTCTGGATGCTTTCCCGCTCGGCAGCACTCGGGGCACGCTTCCAGTTCCTTACGAATCAGCTCGCGAAAACCGAAAGCGAACTCGCGGCGGTGCGCGCCCGCACTTCCGAACTCGAGGCAGAGAAATCCCGGCTGACCACGCTCCTGACCGCCGAACGCGACGCGTTGCAGCAGGCGCAAGCGCGGCTTGCTGAAACCTTCAAGGCGCTCGCCAGCGATGCACTGAGCGCAAGCAATACCCGATTCCTCGAACTCGCTCGGGAGGCTTTCAGCAAACTTCATCAGCAGTCCTCCGACGAACTCGGCAAACGTCAGCAAGCCATCGACTCGCTCGTCCGGCCGCTCAAGGAGTCGCTCGACAAAGTGGATGGCAAGGTGGCCGAAATGGAAAAAGCGCGCGCCGGCGCATATGGCCAGCTCTCTGAGCAGCTCAAGACCCTGGCGACTGCCCAGATTTCGTTGCAAGCCGAGGCAGCCAAGTTGTCCACCGCCCTCAGCGCCACGCGCACGGCCGGCACCTGGGGCGAATTACAGCTCCGCCGCGTCGTCGAACTCGCCGGCATGACGGCCTACTGCGATTTCGCCGAGCAGGCAACGCCTGAAGCCGGCGGCCGCGACCGCGCCGATCTCGTCGTTCGCCTGCCGGGAGGCCAGCAGATTGTCGTCGATGCCAAAGCGCCCAATGACGCATACCGCGAGGCCGCCAGCGCCACCGACGACGCGACCCGGGCGCTCAAGCTCGACGAACACGCCGCAAAGGTGCGCGGCCATATCGACGCGCTCGGCGCCAAAGGCTACTGGGAGCAGTTCCATCCATCACCGGAATTCGTCGTGCTGTTTCTGCCCGGCGACCAGTTTCTGGCGGGAGCGTTGCAGGCCGACCCGACCCTGATCGAACGGGCGATCGGCAAGAGGGTTCTGCTGGCCACGCCGGCGTCGCTCATCGCGCTGCTCAAGGCGGCCTCCTATGGCTGGCGGCAGGAAGCCGTGTCGAAAAACGCCGAGGAGATTGCCGATCTCGGACGGCAGCTTTACGATCGGATCGCCATCTACCTCGACCATTTCGACAAGGTCGGGCACGCGTTGGAGACGGCCACCAAGTCGTACAACGCGGCCGTCGGCTCACTCGAAAGCGGACTGATCCCAGGCGCGCGCAAGCTGTCCGAGCTCGGCGCCAAGGGGGCAAAAATTCTGCCGGAGATCGGTCCGGTCGATCTCGCCCCCCGCGACATCACCAAGCGCAGCTAACCACCACGTCTTAATTAATTGCGCATGGCGCGGACCGCTCCGCTCCGTCTGGAGGGCGCTGCGCCTGCCTTCGCGCGAGGCTTCGGCAAGGCAAGCTGTCAGCGCCGTTCTGGAATTCAGGCGGGCACGGCGGCCCGCCCTCCATGGGTCTGTAATGCGCATTCAATTAAGACACTCTGTTTAGCTCCGGAGACTTCATGGAAACGCGACGCCCCCGTCGCGTACGCCGTCAGCGCCAAACCGGATCCCCATGCCGGTTTTCTGCAACGGAGAACATAGATGAAGAAGAAACGCCTATCCGTTTGCTCTGTTTCCTCCTGTGGAAAATCAGGGCCGGGATTGCGACAGACGCCGCGCAACCTAGAGCGTCCTGGTATTTGAGTCACCTGTGGTTAAAACGGATCGGAATTGAACCGCAGATCTCGCAGATGGCGCAGATGATTTTCTATCCTTCTATCCGTGTTATCCGCGTCATCCGCGGTGCCTGGCTTGGTCCCCGCCCGGTCTTGTCGGCTGGGCCCCGGAACCCACCCGGCATCGCGGCCGCACAGTTTCTTTCGTCTAACGCTTTGGTTTTGGATTCTTGCATCGAGGACTTTCCCCTCTTTAGGCTTTCGCCCATGTTCACCCCAAGGGACACCACCGGCCATCGCGAGCCGTTGCCGGGTATTCGATTCAAGACTCTCGCATACGGCGCCAAGACGCTCCTCACGGAATTTCACCTTGAGAAAGGGCGATTGTTGCCCCGGCATTCGCATCCTCAGGAGCAGACGGGATACCTCATCAGCGGCACGATCCGGCTCACGATCGGGAATCAGAAGTTCGATGCCAAACCCGGCGATTGCTGGTGCATTGAAGGCGGAGTGGAGCATCAGGCGGAGATCATTGAGGATTCCGTCGCCATCGAAGTGTTCTCGCCCGTCCGCCAAGAGTACCTGCCCGATGAGAAGTGAAGGGGCTGCGCCATATTGAACCCCCGCCATGAAGTCTGAAGTAAAGCAACTATCTGAAATGAAGATGATCCATCGGTCCGTGAGGGCGTTTCTCCTGATGGCTTTGGGCTCCTTCGTGCTTTATGAGTTTTATCCATTCGCCAAGGTTTTTGCCGCGGAGTCGGCCCAAACTGAAGGCACGTTGGTTCAGGTTCTCCGTGAGGGATGGAGTCGGAACCATGGGCAGGTTGTAACAAGGACCGTCAAGGTTGTCTTTTCCACGGATTCAGGTAAAAAGTGTGACCTTACAACGTGCCTCTATGAAGCCGATGCCCGTGCCGCCTATGTCGGCAAGAAGCTTCCGGTCCGCTATGATCCACATGATCCCAGCAGCAACGACATCGGGACGGTGCGTGAATTGTCCTATTACATTTTTGGCATTTATGCGGTAGGGGGAGGCTTGCTCCTGGCAGGTCTTGTCCTCCTGTTTCAGATTCTTTCCGTCGTGCGCGCTGGGCCTGCAGCGTAACGCTAAAGACCTGCAGGCCCTGCGGGGACCGCCAGGCTCCGGTCCAGGGAAAGATCGCCCGCGAGCGGGCTTCCTACACCGCTAACCTAATGGAATCGTGTCCACGAGTGAACACCGCGATTTTTGCATGGATACGGCTAAGCCGGGAAATGCCGGGCCACGGTCTCCCTCACCTGGGCCAGCCATTCCGCCCGCTGCTCTTTTGTGCTGGTGATCACCACGCCGAACATCTCCCGGCAGACCGTCCTCACCCCGCACAGATCGAAGATGCACTTCTTCCAGAGCCCGTCCAAGGGATCCCCGAACACCGCGTGCTCCCGCTCCAACGGGGTATTCGAAGTGTTGAAGACGATGGCGGCCCTCGCCTTGAGCAGACCAACCGGGACTCCCTCGCCATTGTCTCCTTCGACGAATTTGTAGGCCACGCCCTGACGGATGACACGGTCGATCCATCCTTTCAGCATCGCTGGCGGCTGTCCCCACCAGTTGGGATGCACGATCACGATACCATCGGCCTCCGCGATTTCCTGACAATGAGCATTCACAGCCGACGGAAGCACGGCCTTCGAGAGAAGCTCGTCGGCCTTAAGCAGCGGATCGAACCCCTCCTGGTATAAATCATGAAACCGCACGGCATGGCCGTTCCGGCGCAATTCTGCGATCGCGGTTTCCGCAATCGCGTGATTGAAACTGCCCGGGGCAGGATGGGCCAGGATGAGGGATATGTTCATTGAAGGTTCCTTAGTTGAGGCGGAATCCACTCGCTCACGCTCGCGGCTACCTAAAGGCCGCGTGTGCAACGAGAGCAACGATCGCGAGCAGCAGCCCGATCCCGGCCAGCCACCAAAAAAACCGAACTCCCTTGGGGCGGTGTCTTGGCTTTAGTCCTTCATCGCGCAGGGCCTCATCGTAGTCGAACGCCTCCTCCGGAAGATCCATGCCGTCGTAGCGCGTCATCTCCTCATTCCAGCCCGTCCGTTCGTCGGCGCCGCACCAGGGACACGCGCGAGCATGGGCGGGTACGTCTGCCCCGCAGACCGGGCACACGGACGGAGCAGCAGATCGCTGAGGCGTTTTTGGCATCGTCAACGCCCCCGGATGATCCCTGGAGACGCGGCGCCCTCGCCGCGTATGCCTCCCAAGAATGCGACGAGGGCGTCGCATCTCCAAAAAACCGGCACTGCGTCGAGAGTCATGGTACGTCTCTGGTAGAGGGCGAGAGCCAAGAAGGACTGGCGACTGATCTCAGAGCCCTCGCCGGGCTAAGCGGTATTGCAGGAAGCGAGCTTCCACCTTCGCTAAAGCTACGGCGGACACGTGCTCGCGACCTGTCCTCCGTAGGCCCGGCGAAGGAGGATTCCGATGTGAGAATCGCCCGCGAGCGGGCTTCCTACACCAGTCACCTGACGGGATCTTGTCCACGAGTAAGCATCGTGATTTTTCGACTGAGACCATCGTTCCCCCAGCTCTTCATCCGCGCTTGTGCGGGGCGGTCTCGCGGAGTTCCAGGCGTTCCGCGCCCGACGGCTGCCCTGCCGTCGATTCTCCCGCAGACCGCTTCCGGTGTCCATGATCGTTGTCGCTGTAGTACGCGTAATTCTTCGTGTAATACCCGTAATCGTCGCCCGCGCCTTCAGGCACCTGGGTGAGCACGACGCCAAGAATCGGCGTCTTGAGGCCGTCAATAATCTGCCGCGCACGGACGACCATGCTCTGCGGATTGCGACGATGCTGGATGACCAACAGGACGCCGTCGACCACACTGGTCAGCACCGACGCATCGCTGATGCCGATGATCGGCGGCGAGTCCAGAATGACCTTGTCGTAGCGGCCCTTGCACTGGATGATGAACTCGCGGAGCCGGTTCACATACAGCAGGCTCAGGCTAAAGTTGGCGCCGTCGCCGCTCGCGAGGAAATCGAGCCCGGGACTGCCCCCTGGGCGGATGACCTCCTCGGGTCGCGCCCGGTTGAGCAGCACATCCACAAAGCCGGGCGAGCGCGGCTGGCCGAACAACCGATGTTGCGTGGGCCGGCGGACGTCGGAGTCAATGAGCAGCACCCGTTCCCCGGCCCTGGCAACGCAGGACGCCAGCCGGTGGGCGACGGTCGACTTGCCCTCCCCGGGCCCGGCCGACAACAAGACCAGGCTGGTGGGTTTGCCGGGAGTCAGCGCCAGATTGATGTTGGTTTGAAGCACCCGAAACGGCTCGGCCTCCGCCGGATTCTCCGGATCCAGTCGCGCGGGATGCCGGTTGACCGGAATTACGCCCATGACGGGAAGCTGCAGGCGACTCTCGACATCCGCAACCGAGCGGAAACTGTTGTCGAAATACTCGATCGCAATCGCCACGCCGACGCCGAGGAGCGATCCGAACACCAACGCCAGCAGGATATTCAACCACCACACTGGCTTGCTGGGCCACCGCGCCGGCTCGGCCGAGCTGAGAATCTCAATGGTGCGCTTGGGTACCTGGAAATCGATTTCGCGCTGGCGCAGAGTGAGCTTGAGTGTGGTGAACAGGCGGGACTCGTCATCCAGCTTCTGTGCAGCCTCCTCAAAGGGTCGCATACGCTCCCGCGCGGACAGAATCTGATCCACCTTGGCTTTTGCCAACTGGTCTTCGAGCTCCGCCACCCGCGCCCCCGCTTCCTTATAGGAGATCTCCAACGATTGCTCATAGCCCTTCAGCAACCCATCTAGTTGCTCCCGGATCTTGGTCTTGTTCTCCGTCGCTGCCACCAGATCGGGATGCGCCGAGCCGAGGCGGGCCTTGAGGCGGGTCACCATCTGGTCAGCCACCAAGAACGCCTGCAGCAAGTTCTGGATGTTGTTGTCCTGAATCAACTCCGAGTTGACGAGTGTCAGGCGCTCATCGAACGGGATGCTCTTGAACCGCTCCCAGCGCGTCTTTCGGCCGATGGTGTCGACCCGCAGCGCAATCAGCGAATTCTGCATCTGGCGCAACCGGTCGATCTCCATGTCGGAATATCGCGCATTCAAGTCGACGCCTGAGATATTCAGGTCCTTGCGCAGTTTCTCGACCACATCCCGTTGCTTCGAGACCGCCTCCTCCTGCGCCGACAGCTGCTTCTTGAGTTCATCCATCCCCTCGCGCTGGCCGGCGGTCGCAAAGCTGATGCGATCCTCCGAGTAGACCTTCGCGATCTCGTTGGCCACGCGCGCCGCGAACCCGGCATCCCGCGCATAGATGTTGATCTCGATCACCGAGGTGCCGTGGCGCGCTTCCACCCGCAACATATGGTCCACCACATAACGATAGGCGGTGTCGACGGGCAACGGTTGGCCGTTGTTGATCTCCTGCCCGATCACCGCGCCAAGCCCAAGATGCTCGATCACCGGAACCAGGATCTTCTGCGACTGGATGGTTTCAAACTGGTCCTGAATGAAATAGGGATCGTAGTAGGTGCTGCTCTGCGTCTGGAAAAGCTTCACCTCTCCCTCCGGTTTCTCGACGCGGATCTTGGCCGTCGACAGAAACCAGCGCGGCAGCATGGCCGTGACGACCAGCGTCGTCAGCAAGGCCAGGCTGACGATCATGAAAATCAGCGCCCATCGCTGCCGCAGCAGCCCTACGAAGTCCGAGAGAGGCGCACGGTCCTTGGAATCGAAAAGGAAGCCCATGAGGTGCGTTCAGTGGAATGTCGGCGAGGGTCACCCAGCAAGCCAATTCACGGCACAGGCATCTGTCCGTGACTTGGTGCCAGACCATCGGACATGGGCAAGATCCAGCCTTCGCCCGGAGGCTAGCCCGCATATTTCACAGTTTTTGCCACCGCTACGATCACATATCTACACGCGTCACATCTGCTAGCGGTGGTCGCAGGATATGCGGGCTAGATTCAAAACCGCCCCCTCTGAAGAGAGATGAAGCCACCGAGCACAACCGAGAACAGTAGCCTGGCACAGGAAAATCCCGGAACCCCGCATGACCTCCCTGCGGAGCATTCTGGGGGCGGTTTTGTCAGTAGCCCGGATGTGCCGGCCAGCGGACGCGGACCGCGGACCGTCAACAGTCTGCATGCAAGCTGTAGAGTGGAGCGTGAAACATCCGGGCTAGGCAGGCAGATCGCCCATGCTGCTTGCGCCCCCGTCAAAAAGAGATACTCGCGTTGATGCCCACACGCGATCGGAGCTGATCGCGATAGGCCTTGTCGGAGGACACGTCGTCGTAGTCGTAGGTCGCACTCAACGTAAAATTCTTGCGCACGACGTAGGTCAATGCCGCGCCCACCCGCGTAGTGGTTTCATTGACGTTCGGCACCCCCGGAAGCCCCAACAGCGTTGCCGGTGCCACCGTCACCGAAGCGGACGCGATGACCGCCTTGGTCAGGGCATGCTGCACATTCACAAAGAAACGGTTGGTCTTCGTATCTGTGTAATGCGCCGGATCATCGGTCTCCTCCAACGAATAGGTATAGCCGCACGACAGGAATGACTGATCGGAATAGCTATAGCGAAACGTCGCCTCGGCATAGGGCGAGGACGAGCTCGCTTCATCGGTTCGCTTCCGATCCTCCAACCCGACGCGCCCGGACAAGGTGATCTCCTTCCCCAGCGCATAGTCGACCCCGGTAAGCACGAATTGCGAATCCTTGTCCTTGCCGACGCCCGAAACCCGATAATTGATGGCTTGATAACGATATTCCCCGACCACCGCGGCTTCCGGCACCAGCTTGTAGTTCAGCTCGATTCCTCCAAGATGCTCCATCCGGTCGAGACTGTTGCCAAGCCCGTTGTCCACATAGTCGTAATAGATATTGCGATACTTGAAAACGACCCCCGTCTTTGGACCCAGCACGCTCGTAAACCTCCCGTCAAACTCGTTCCAGGTCACTGACTGATCGGTATTGAGCGCCTGGCCGTTCAGCAACGACTGCGGGTTCCGGTCGACATGAAACGACTCGTCCAGATCGATGTTTGTGGCGTCCGAGAACGCCCGCGCCAGACGCGCCGTCAGTGCATTGCTGAGCAGCAGCTTGTCGGTCGGCCGGTTCTCAAAATAATCAAGGGTCGGCTGATAAGATGCCGATACGAATGTTTGCTTGTCCACCGATATATTAAACGCGAGTTTCGGCGCTATCGAATATACCATGCTGTCGATGGCTCCAGTCGCCGCGCCGAAGATATTGCTGTCGTAATAGGCGCTCGATTGGACCGTCATGACAAATGGCTGGCCCTGTTCTTCCTCCGGAATTGGCGCGTAAACAGCCCGGGCTAGCGCAGGTAAAAGCAGAAGACAAACCCCCACCAGTTTGTTGTGTTTCATAAGTCCCTCGGAAGAACGCAATAGGGCAATAAAATCGATGCGATGCAATGATGATTTTCAGCGGAAAGGGAGAGGAAGAATCGCCGGATCGCGCAGCACAATGAGATTATCAGCCAATTTCTGCGGTCGCACGAGCGGAAATTCCGGCGGCATGCGTCCCGTCACCAGTCCGGCATAGACGGGGCCCCACCCCTGATATTTCTGGAAGCGCCCTTCCGGCGTCATGCCATTGACGGCGAGCTGGGCAAAGAACGGCCGGTCGAGCGTCGTCGGAGTCAACAAGAGCAACCCCACCGGCTGTTCCATTGCAATCGAATAGAAATCCCGGATTCGTTCCGGTTGCGCCCACACCCGGTGACGCCCATACCAGGCGAAACCAGCCGGCACATCGGCCATGACGCCCATTCCCTGTAATCCGCCGCTAAGAGCGATGTCGGCATGGATCCGCATGAACAGCGCCGGGTAATAGGGCGGATAGTGGAAATGCAGACGCCGCGGTTCCATGAGGTCGTGCGCCAGGGGCGCCGCCTGCAGCGCCAGCAGCGCCACGGCCGCAAGGCGCCCGTATGCACCGACCGCCGGACTGCTCTCGACCAGGACAAAAAAGAATCCCGCGCCAAAAATCAGCAGGACGGGCAGCAGATAGTAGACCGGCAGCCGGAGGCTTTCGCCGGAATTGAGAAAAGGCTGAACCGAGACCAACAAGACCAGGGCGGCGGTGAAGACCCATCGCAGCCGGTTCGTGGCAGGGTTGCGAAACCGGTACAGGCAGCCTGCAACGAAAAACGCCGCCAGAAAATATCCACCGCCCGACCACATCCGGTCCTTCAGATTCGATTGAAGACCGGCCAGGCCCTTGTTGCCGAGCTTGTCGAAATCGAGCTTGGGCGGTTCGGTCGTGAATAACGTGCGCTGGACCGAAGGCTCCGCCGTCGGATCTCCTGCCTTGAGCGCCACATTCTGCCAGGCCAGGCCCACCGGGCTGCCGGTCAACTGGACGTTCCGCACCATCCACGGCGCCGTCGGCAGCAGGAAACCCACGGCGAGCAACAGCCAGGCCAGCCACAACGCCCGGTCGCGCCCTCTCACTCCCGCATAGCCCGCCGCCACGACAGTCATCAGCCCGGCCGAATACTCCGCCAGAAAAAGGAACGCGCAGACGCCGCCCAACGCCAGCCACCGCCAACTCGCGACGCGGCCCGGCGCCGCCACACCCTCCGGATCCTTCTCCGCCGCCCCCTCAATCGCGGCCAGCAGCTGGAATGCCGCCAAGATCAGCACCATGAGCAGCGGCAATCCATCGACCAAGACCACCTGCTGCCACACGCCGACCGAGAACAACAACGCCAGCATGCTCACCCAGCCCACGCGTTCATCGAACAACCGGCAGCCCAGCCGGAAGGTCTGCCACGCGGCGAGCCACAGCAGTGCCAGATTAAGCCCAAGCAGAAAGTAGTCCGCGGCAAAACCGTCCGGCGGAACCGGCGGCGATGCAAACAACGCCTCGCGCCACGCCCCCGGCAACGCCCGCAACCCGGCGGCAATCACAAGGCTGTAGAGCGGCGCGTGGTGCACTTCCGGATACAGCTCCCCGCCCAGCCCCGCCCGTTCGTGGCGGGCCTCCATCAGCGCCGCCGTCTGCGGGAAATTCACCAGCGTCGTAAAACCCCTGCCCGCTGCAAGCTGGCGCGCCACATCCGCCTGGAGCAGCGTCGTCTCCTGCGCCGGCCCGTGAAACTGCTTGTTGGCCGCGGTCAGTGACAGCAGGAGCAGCAGGAGCAGCGCCGCGCCGCGCCGGATCCAGCGTGCTCCCTCGCCAACTTCCATCCAGTGGATCAGCTCCTGCATGGCGGGACGCCGGATCAGCGGTCGATCACGTCAAGCTCCGGCCACTGCGCCAGCTTGCGGTGCAAGGTGCGACGGCTGATCCCCATGAACGCAGCGGCGCGGGTCCGGTTGCCACGCGCCTTGACGAGCGCCTCGCGCAGCAGGCGTTTCTCGTTCTCCTCGACCGAAAGCGGGTTGGCCAGGACGGCGGGAGCCGCCGGGCCCGCGGCAACCGGCGCCACCTCTCCGCGGAATTTCGGTTCCAGGTCAAACTCCGTCAGCGTCCCTCCGCGACGCAACACCACTGCATTCTCGACGAAATTCCTCAATTCGCGGACATTGCCCGGCCAGGCGTAGGCCTGAAGATGGCGCATCGCGCCCGGCTCGATGGTCAGCGGCGACACGTTGTTCTCTTCACTGAGGATCTTGAAGTAATAATCGAGCAACAGCGGTATGTCTTCCGGACGGGCGCGCAGCGGCGGCATTGTGATGCGCACCACATTAAGCCTGAAAAACAGGTCTTCGCGGAACGTGCCGTCCTTCACCATCTGATCGAGATTTTTGTTCGTGGCCGCCACCAGCCGCACGTCGAGTGCGATGAGCTTCATGCTGCCGATCCGCTCGATCGCCCTAGTCTCGAGAAACCGGAGCAGCTTCACCTGCGTCGCCAGCGAGATCTCGCCGATCTCGTCCAGAAACAGCGTCCCGGTGTCGGCCGCCTCAAAACGTCCGACGCGACGTTCGGTCGCACCCGTAAACGCTCCACGTTCGTGACCAAACAGTTCGCTCTCCAGCAACGTCGGCGGCAACGCCGCGCAATGGACGGCGACGAAGGGCGCCCGCGCCCGCGGGCTCGCCTGGTGGATCGCCTGTGCGACCATTTCCTTGCCCGAGCCGGTTTCGCCGTCGATGAGAACCGTCGCGCGCGAAGGCGCCACGAGTTTCACGCGCTCGATGACGTCGCGGAGCGGACCGGAATGCCCCACAATGCCCTCAAAACTGAAGCGGTCGTCCAGCCGTTCGTGCAGCTGTTGCACCTCCACCTCGAGTGTCTTGGTCTTGAGCGCCCGCTGGATGAGAATCTCCAGCTTCTCCAGGTTCACGGGCTTGGTGAGAAAATCAAACGCGCCGCGCTTCATCGCCTCCACCGCCGTTTCGATGCTGCCATACGCCGTCATCATGATAACCACCGGCTTGGCCGGCAGAGAGAGGGCCTTGTCGATGACCTTGAGACCGGATTTCCCCGGCATGCGCAGATCGGTGACGATCACGTCGTGCTCCTGGGCATCCATGAGGTTGAAGGCCTCGTCAGCGCTGGCCGCCACCGTGACGTCATAGTGTTCTTCCAATGCCTGCTGTAAACCCTCGCGGGTGTGCTTCTCGTCGTCGATGATCAGGACGCTGGGGGGCATGGCGCCATTGACGCCCCAGCCTCCCCTCTGGTCAACGGGAAATGAGACGGAACGGCACAGTAGCATCGCGACGACGAACGGATTGAATGCGCACTTGGCTGGGTGCGGACAGAGAATGCGGACTGTGTCCGAACGGTGGCGCATTTTGAGAAAGCCATAGAATTTGGTGACAACAGCGAATTCCAGCCCGGTATTCTCCGCGGCGTTTGGATCGTCCGACGCTCAGTTTTCCGGCGGCCTGAATTCGTGCTCATTGGTGTGCATTCGTGGGCAAGATCTGATCGATGCCCTGGAGCCCAATCTCCTGCCAACCGAAGGAGATCCTTTTCCCACGAATCCACACAAATCTGCACGAATGCCGACAGGCTCAATGTTCTGAGTCGTCTCTTTGCAAAAATCACGGCATTCATTCGTGGACGATATCCCGCTAGGTGACCGGCGTAGGAAGCCCGCTTGCGGGCGATTCTCACCTCGGAATCCTCCTTCGCAAGGCCTACGGAGGACAGGTCGCGAGCGAGCTCGCTTCCTACAATCTGCACAGAGACGGCTGAACGTGTCGATGGGCTGGCGCTCGCAGCCATTCAAGCCTCGGAGCTTTCCACCACGAAACACGCGAAACACACGAAAGAACATCGACGGAAAATCAACGGCGCTGACGGCCTGCCGTGCCGTAGCCAGGCGAAGGCCGGCCTGCCGCACTCCAACAAGATCATCGCGCGTCACGGCGGACACGGCGGTCCGCCCTCCAAAAAACCCGTGTCTGGAGGACGCACGGACAGCGCATTTTTTTAGGAATCCGCGCCAGCGGATTCCTGCGTCCCCAGATTCCTTATTCGCCGTTCTTGAAGGGAACGTACCGGTAGCCGCCCCGTTCCCAGACCAGACAGAAATTGCGTCCCGGGCGCAACAGGGCGCGCGCTGCCGCCGCGTCGGCGACCGGCGCGCGATTCACCTGCACGATGACCATGCCCGCGCGGAATCGTTCGTGAAAAGGCGAAGTGTCGGCCACGTCGGTCACCACCAGGCCATCGATGTCGTCCGGCAGCTTGAAGGTGCGCCGGGCATCGTCGTCCAGCCCTGCCACCGTGACGCCGGTGACAAATTGATCGGGCTTGGCG
>Ga0182027_10006216_pt1 | contig 17961 bp, 19 predicted proteins | sample 712E1DmetaG_FD_121300 | JGI IMG/M metagenome (GOLD analysis project Ga0182027, IMG submission 121300) | Permafrost microbial communities from Stordalen Mire, Sweden - 712E1D metaG (Illumina Assembly) | ecosystem: Environmental > Terrestrial > Soil > Wetlands > Permafrost | place: Sweden... | reverse complement strand
GCACGCAAAGCGTGAAAACTGGCCCTATGGAATACAAAGAGATTCCAAAGCCCGTGGCAGATACGATCATGTGATCTATATCGATTCTCCTGACGGTCAAATATCCTGGCATGTCCAGCGATGCAAATACGATGATCTGCCGGAATACGATGGCAAATGGACGGGCAACGTGGGTGAATCTGAGACGGCTCTCAGGCACTTGTTTGCAGTTGAGTCGCGTTAACCGACACGGAGTTCAAGGGCCTTCGACCGGGTCCTGAGTACTTTTGCCAAGCTGAGTGACTTTCGCGCTCCCCGCGGACTCTTCGCGCACTGCGTGACCCGTGACGCCGCGAAAATTTCAATGAGATTCCCCGGGCTGACTGATGCCGGATCAGTATGCCGGATCGTGGCGAGTCCGATACTGACGGCCTTGCGGGTATTGCAACTCCCTCAAAAGGATCTATTGTTCCATCCACTCCAGCGATCAGCCCTCGCGCGCCGGACGCTGCTGCACGGACATTTCAACGCTGCGGGCCAGCACCAGCATCTCCGCTTGCTCACTGGGGCAATGGCGGCGGATTATCGCTTCGACGCGCGGGGCATATTCAGCCGGTGCCACTGTGGCCGCCAGTACCCGGAACCACGCCGGTAGCACGTTTTCCCAATCGACGCCCACCATCCACGATCCGCCTTCTTCGGTAAAGAAGATCCCCTCGCCGGTTCCGTCGTCGAGGCTATTGAGCAATCCGAACAGAATCTCGAATGTCCGACATACATCGGCGGCGCTCGCAGAACTAGACTCCGCCGCGCAGCGACCGAGCAGCCGGCGAAAATCGGCGATCCAGCAGAGCGTCCGCCAGGAGTTCTCCTCGCAATTCCTCGCAGGGATCGGAGTTTCCTCGTAGTACTCGCCAGCCAGGCTGGTCTTCTGAAAGGCCAAAACCTCGACAAGCAAATCCTTCCGCGGCGCTTCGTGCTCAATGAATTGATCTGGGTTCGCGTAAGGTGCAATCAACTGCCGGAGCTGAGCCTGGGAGAGAAGCGATATGGCATCGTCCAAAAGATAAAAGACGTACTCGTTGCCCATTTGACGAATTGCACGCCGGATCTGTTGCCGTTCCAGTTCGCTGCCGCTCATCTCCGCCTCCGCAGACCGGTAAATGCCTATCTCAGGTCATCCTATCGGCTAACGTTCGCGGCGGCCCAATGGCCGCTTGAACTCTTATAGACTTGAAGTTCGGATCGATCATGCCGAAGAAACCCGCCAGCGCTGGGACTGCTCCCCCCGAATTCTTCTTCGTGAAAGAACTGGCTGGCGAAGCTCCGCCAACGTTTGCCGCCATGCAAAGGTTATACGGTCTGGCGATCGATCTTTTCGGCTTCGTTCCCTGGCATTTGCTCGACGAGAGCGAGTTGGCTCTCACGCGCGACAGCGTGAGCGGCGAGCTGTGGTGTAACGATCGGACTATTGGGCAAATGAAACGGATCCCATCCCGTCGCGGCAAACTTTCGCCTACGCAAATAACTGATGTCTCCCCCATGCCCGCAACCAAAATCGAAAAACGTATCCGCTGCCATTGCACTCTCGGTGTTGACTACGTGACCCTTCAGATCGGCGCTCTGCTCGATCCGCTTCAGGAAGATCACGCCAAGCAACTAGCGCGCTGGACCGGCGATCTCCTTCGGAACTTGCGCAACCGCCGCGGCATTTGTCAGTCTCAGATCGCCAGGCTGGCCGCCGGAATGGACCGCAGTTACCTTTCGAAAGCGGAGAATGGTCTTGCTCTCCTTCCCTTAAGCAAACTTCTCCCGCTCGCCCAGGCGCTGGGTTTGACCGAGGTGATCCTACGTTTCGAGGGGACCAAGTCGTGCGCAGTTCCGAAGCCAAGCTGCCGTCGTTAACGCCGAAACCCTTCTCTCGACGCATGTGCTCAGCAGGAACAATCCAAAGTACCCAACTGCATTCTGCCTCGTCTTTCCTCTCCCACAATGGATAGGCGGGCCGGTTCGACGAAGATCACGGCCCGGAAAGGAGCCGATGAAAGTGGGAATGAATAGTGAGGAAACGCCGGGCGGAAGCGAGCACGAGGAGAAGGATGATCCGTCATTTGATCTGTGGAGTGATGAGGGCGCCAAGCGCTACAACGAGATGTTGGACGAGGTGAGCGCTTATATTTCGGTCGTTGGCCACTCCACTCGGGACTACGAGATGGATCTCGACGATGAACCATCCGAATACTGGGATCCCGACCCGATTGACCCGGACGAAGAGACATTGCCGCCCGGCGAGATGGAATTGATCTTTGAGAATTCGTACGTGATGTAGATCCGCCACCGCAAATTCGCGGCCAGTTCGGGCGGAGGCGTGCGGTATTGAACCTCCCTTCAAACACATCGGCAGCGGGTGATTCTGCACCCGCAATGCCGTGGCAATTTCGTGAAGACATTCAGAGGAGGCGCTCAATGAAAGCCTCAGTTCTCCGCATCATCTCTGTGTGCCTGCTCAGTTCCATCGCTCTCGCGGGGTGTGGACCGGCGGGATTGGGACGCATTCCGCGGCCCGGCGAACACAAAGAACCCGAGCTATATGTCCCCGGTCCTGCGGAACAACGGCGAACACCTGACCATCAAATCGCGCCAAAAGCCAGGATCGGGAGCCATCCACAGAGATGGAACTGTTGAGCTCAAGGCAGGCGTTCTGTCCGCGAACGGTAGTTGAACTGTAACGAACCGGCACCAATTCAGGACCGAAAATCTTTCGGACAGATCGAGTTCAAAACAGAAGTGCGCGGTCTGGCCGGTTTCGAACTCGGCTGAATTCTCTCTGGCCGGACACAATTCAGAACGCCGGCGGGCTCAAAGATCCACCGGCTCAATCCCAAAAGGAGGTACCAATGAATGATCTCGACACGTTTCTGCAGCTACCAATTACAGCGATAGCAGCAGCGATCTGTTTCGTGGTCTGCGCAACTGGTCTGTTTATGATTCTTCTCCTCGCGCCGCGGCGAGACTGCTTCTTCTTCCGGCTGACTCCGGAAAGGAGACTCCTGGCGCTGCTGGTTTCGCCAACGCTGTTGATCATCTGGCCGTTTGTGCTTTACGGATTGTTTCTGAAATCCTGCGGCATAGGACCGGAGGACCTGCTCGACTGGGATGACGACTAACGTGACGAGATGGCCATGGTGGCCCATACCGTCGTTCTGCAGGTAGCGCCAGCCATGTTCTTGTTTGCGAACTGTGAGGCCGAGAGCAGCTGCGATTCGCTAATGATCCCCCGACGCAGCGAGCGCAAGAGCGCCTCTCTGGGGCCATGCTCGAAGCTGGAATTCAGCGAAATTCCCCTGCGACTGACTCGGATGTAGCCCCCCGTATAGATTTCGGGCTGACAGCGGTTCCGCATAACCTGTTGCTATTCAAAGCGAAGCCTCAAGTTCCGCCCGGCGCCGCGACCAAAGCTAGCGTTACCTGTCCATATGGACAGTTGATCGGAGAATGAGCGAATTCTTTCCGAATTGTCCTTAGCCTGTCCATACCTCAGCGCCTCGTCAGCGACCTCGGCAGGTATGGACACCCTATGCCAGCATGTCCATATGGACACGCGAAACGGCGCTATGGGCGTGTGCTCACCTGTCCATATGGACAGGTCAGTGCCTGTTGCACAGCACTCCGCAGCGGGATTCTGCCTCTTCTCCCCCCTCGCGCCCACCCTTTTCCCGTTAAAAGGAGCTCTCATTGCATCCTTATATATGTCCCGCGCCCCCTCAGGTCTCTGATTTAGACGCACTAATTCAGAAGGCAAGGAGCATGATCTCTCGCGCCAAAGCACCCGCGACTTTGAAAGCGTATCGAAATGACTGGCACGATTTTGAATCGTGGTGCCGATCCCACAACCTTCCGTCGCTTCCTTCAACGCCGGAAATTGTCTGTCTCTACGCCTCGGATCTCGCGTCAACTCGCGCAGTTGGAACGATCACTCGTCGCCTCACATCGATCACCAAGGCACACGAGGCTGCGGGATTTAAGGACTCGCCTGCGTCGTCCCGCCACTTTGTCCTTGGCGAAACTATGAAGGGAATTCGCCGCGTGCTGGGTACGGAACAGCACGGTAAGGCTCCGCTTCTGACCGCGGACATCCGTAGGATCGTCGGTTCAAGTCCGGACTCCGTGCTCGGATGTCGTGACGTCGCCCTCCTTTTGACCTGCTTCGCCGGCGCATTCCGCCGGTCGGAGGTCTCGCGGTTGCGCGTCTCTGATTTGTCTTTCGATGATCAATTTGGTGTGGTGGTTCATGTCCATCGTTCTAAAACTGACCAGGAAGGTGCAGGCCGGAAGGTCGGCATTCCGTTTTCCCAGCATCCGGAAACGTGCGCAGTTCGTGCACTCCGGGCCTGGCTTTCAACTGCGAAAATCACCGACGGTCCCGTCTTCCGCCGCGTTGACCGGCGCGATTTTGTGTCGTGTCGCGGACTTCACAGCGACTCAATTGGCAAGATTCTGAAGCGAGCCGCGGCGCGCGCGGGGATGGATGTCGCTCCCATCAGCGGCCATTCGACCCGTGTTGGGTGCGTAACCCAAGCTGCAATGAACGGAGTTCCCGAGCACATCATCATGAAGCAGACCGGCCATAAAACGGTCGCGACGCTCCGAAAGTACATCCGCTGTGGCGAGATCTTCCGCGAGAATGCTGCCGCCGGTCTCGGGATCTGAGCGCAGGGAATTCCCAAATGGGACCTCACTGCCCGGGAAAATTCATTTCTCGGGCAGTGACGTTTCCGCTGATTGGCTTCACGGAGACCTCGGATAGCAACCCAATTCCCACTCCGCTTCCCGTCTTGATTGCACTCTAAGCCGCGCACCTGTTCTCGCAACCCAGGGCCCGCTCCATGACATCTTCCGCGAACCGGATCAGGTCAATGGGTCTCGTCCGTACTCCCTCCAGCGTCAAGCCCACTCCAAAACTTCGAACCAATGCTGACGTCGCAGCCGCGACCCGAACCCCGAGGATCTCGCGCTTTCGCTCACGCGCGACAGGAAATAACCCGGTCGGATGCGTAACGAGACCGCCACATTTGGCCTTCTGCCGTTCAGTCACCTGCCAAAGAGGAACATTCCAATGATCTATTCCATACGCATTTACGAAGTCGATCCGGTCCATGTTGGACCCTTCGTTGCTTCCCTTCGCCGGGGCGGACTCTACCGGGCGCTTGCTCACCAACTTCATCCGGGGTATATCGGGTGCGATCTTCTGTCGAGCAACACCTCGCCCACCAGGTTTCTGCTGCTTGAGTTCTGGCTTTCGGAAGCCGCCTTTGACGCCGCCCAGCAACGACCTGAAGCAAAAGTGCTGGCGTCGTTTCTCCGTAAGCTTGCAACCGACTGTGTCGACCTCGGCGCATTTGGATTCCTCCCGCCGCGGATTCTAGGTCTCGAGGCAGGCTCTGAAAACCCACCGATGCAAACAGGCGTCGACGCAGTAAGCGTTCGGTGAGTCGACCGTCCGGCCGCCCGGCATTCGGCATCGGACGCATGGCGATGAAGACGTCGGCCCGCGGTCGCGCAGGTTGCATGTACTTTGACTGTTTACCTTTGCAATCATCCTGCCGGGTCGGGTCAGCTGCCTACCTCGCAGCTTGCGGACTTCGGCAGTCCTTACGTGATCTACCTCACGTCTCGAGGTGACAACGCCGGCGACTCGGCCTGCGCGACGCGATCGAGTCCGAAGAATTCTGGAAGCTGAAGGAATTCCTGCCGATAAGAGTTAAATGGATCAGTCGGGATCGGGAAGTCCAACCGCAACAGCGCAGGTACTCAACTACGATCGCAAATGGATTCTTCGTTTGCTTGCAGCAGCGGAAGGGGACAAAAGGGACCCCGCAATTCTCGAACAGATGCTGTGGCTGCTGAATGTTTATCCCACACTGCCCGGGCTCGTACAGATATTCCGTCACGTCTCAGAGATCGGCAAGGTCCTTCACGAAAGTGCAGAAACGGCGTCACTGCGTGCAGAGATTTCGACTTGGGCACCGCTCCTCGAATGGCTTGCCATGGACAAGGAGGAACTGAAGAAACTGGCGATCCGGTTATTTCCCGACACAGAGCCCAACTGGGATAAGGACAGGAAGAGGTTTATTTCTGCCAAATCTAATCCATTGTTCAGGCTTGGCTACTTGCATTTCGGGCTTCCTGGTGCCCTGTGGGCGTCTCACCCCAGACCGCACCTACAGAAACAATACCGCTCGCTCCAGGGCCAAGTCCTGAATGCGCACATAATTATCGCTCAGCGCGAATTCATCTTTAGTGACTGGCAAGCAGGCCTCAAGCCGAACGAGAGCTTTAGGGCTGAGCAGTACGACGCGACATGGGCAGTTCGGCGTTTCGCGACCGATGAGCAAATGTGGCACCACCGTCTCGCCGAGATCAAGTTCGAATGCGCGCAGTCGGATCTGATCGAGAAACTTGTCGCGATGGCTGATTCGTTTATCTATCAAAAGCGACCGGAAGCTTTAGAGAATAACAAATGGCGGATGCAACAGTTTGAGCACCAGGAACATGAAAAAGAAGCTTGCGAATCTGCATTGCGATTAATCGCAAGCTTCCTCGATCGGTCAGTCCATCCCGAGGCACGTAAGAAGCGGGCTGGAGGCGGCGGAGGAGGAGGCCAGCACTCTGGCACATCGGCGCCGCATGTTGTGGAGGGAGGCGCCGGTGATGACGATGAAGAGGGCGATACGGACCCCGTCATCGAGACACCCCACGTTCACGAAGGGCATCCAATTCGCCGATCGGGGGTGCATCTCCCCAACCGTTGGCGTAATCGCTCGGAACGGTATCGCGCGACAATCAAGGCCGGAGATCACCCTGCAGAGGCCTTCGCGTCTCAGCCCCAGGCATTGTCGGACGATGCGGCGGGGGCTGCATTCGCCAGAGGCGGCGGAATCGAGATATCGAACCAGCTCCTTCCCTGGGCGTTCTCGGAGATGTCAGTCGCCGAGATGGGCGAAGTCCTTGTGGAGTTACATCGTCTAGCCAAGTCGGGAGATCCTGAATTTGTTGAGGTCCTCGCTCTCGTGGAGACGGTGCTGTGGACCGGGTCATCGCTCAAACGCGCCTTGTCGCTCGTGACTGGTGACAGCATTTCGTTGGCAGGCAACGCCGCGATATTCCTTCAAACCAACCCGGCAACGGCGCTGCCCAGTCTGGCCAGCGCTGAGTGGAAGATACGTCCACTGGAACTCGAGCTCAAAAGGAATGACTTCGATTCCAGAAGGGTTCGCCAGCTGGCAAGTCCGAACTTGATTACGCTTCCTGTTCCGCAGAGCGCTGCGGACTCGCTCGAGCGATTCCTGCATCTTCGTCTCGAGCTCAATGGCGGTAGCATCGTGCAATTTAAGACGCCAGGTAACGTAGTTCGACCGTTCGAGCGAGCATCCAAAACCTACGAAGCCATTCTTGCTCGGTATTTTGCTGATCCCACTCTGAACGTGAGCTTCCGGCGAATCAGCAAGATCCTTTTCCGCCAGATTTACCAGCAGACTGGCGGCGATGTCGTCGCAGCAAGTCTCCTCACAGGAACGGATCATTACCTGGCTTCGGTTCGGCGACACTACTGCACACCGAGAGTTGGCGATCTTCAGGGAATTTACGGCCGTGCGATCACATCGGTCGCAAGGGAGCTATCCGCTCATACTTCTTCCCCAGGCGCGACGGGCATCCCGATTGTGACCTCTGACGAGGCTTCCATCGGCAGTCCGATTTGTCCGACCGACAAGTCTTTGGCCAAAGCCTTCAAGGACATCAGAGAGGCCATTCGTCGTCTAAAGAACGCGCCACTTGACCGAAGGAAAAGTCAATTCCAGCGTCGCCACAATCTCTACACCCTTTACTCAGTGCTCGCCTTCGGTGTTGCGGCAGCGATGAGAGGGGTCAGCACGCCGTATTTGCATCTTTCTGATGTGGACGACAAGACAGGCTTTGCAGTCGTCACCGACAAAGACTCGGGCTCAGGCTACAAGTCCAGACTCGTATGGTTGCCGGAGGTCGTGCAGAAACAGATGAGGTACTATGAGAATTACCTCTCTGCGACCTCAAAATATCTGAACCTCAAAACTACCAAGAAAAAGATGCCGTGCTGCTACTTTCTTGACGAATCCGGTGCTATTAAGGAAGTTCGTCCGAAAAGTCTTGCTCCTCACCTCAAGCAATACCTTGACCTCCCGGCGAACGCGGCGCGCCATTGGACCTGTACCGATCTCAGGGAGAGAGGCGGAGGGCTCTCAAGGGAAACGATCGATGCCCTTATGGGGCACTGGTGGCGAGGCGAGGAACCGTGGGGGCCGTTCTCGTCATTCTCCTACGCCGCATTCCGCAAAGAAATTGCGGATCCGATCTCACAGATATACACGGATCTGAAGTTCCGCCCGCTGCAAGTCAGTGGAAGGCGAGGTAGCGAACGATGAACTCCACTGATATTCCCAGGCATGGAGTTTTAAGCGATCCAACGGTGTTGAATCTCACTCACCGCCAGGCGACCGTGGTCCTTCCGTCTCTCTTAACCTTCCTCAAGAAACATCCGACGAAGATCGGAGAGATTCTCAACGGGGGGGGCGAAAAGTGGTCCGCCAAAGATCTGCGCGAACTGGAGCGTGTTGTCCTGCAGGACGCAACGAGCAGCGCGCGAGCTGCCGACTACCTTCGCGTGTTAAGAAAAGCGTGCGCGTTTTGGGCCGCAAGAGAGCAGCAAAACGTTGGATATCCCCGTATTCCGACGCTTCTAGCTCATCCCCCCAACCCTTTCCGCGGAAACTTCGCGAAACTGCTCCGCACTTATGACTCGTGGAAACAGGTGCTTGATGACTGGATCGACGCCATGGATAAAGGCGGCTCAGAAACCAACGAGGCCGCAGTGGGTTTGGCGGTCGACGTTCTGCTGCTGTCGTCTATCCTCTATGGCGGTCTGCACTCGAGGACATCAGTTGCAGCGATGCTACGGGCCCTCGCAGACGCACAAAGTCGAACTCTGTGTGTCGACGGGCGCATGCATATCGAGTTATCGCTCTCCTGGCACGGAATGCAGGACGCCGAATTCCGGAGGTGGCAGCCGGATGCCCTGACAGCGACACTTTGGTCCACCATGCCGGAAGGAGCGATTCGAGTTCTCCTTGATCCGGGGATCGAGCAAGTGCAATTGAGCTTACTAACCGACGTCGAGCTTGGCAAAAAGGTCAAAGAGAGAATCGACGCACGGCTGAAGCAGACGACCCGACTGAACGAGTTGCCTCGCGGAGGGCTCGATCGCCTCCTGCAGGCAGCCAGCCTCGCGGCATATACCGAGATTCCTGCGATCCTCGCGGCCTACGCTCGGCGCAAGATCATCTCGCACTCGCTGAAGCGACGCGCGTTTGAGCGTCTTTCATCCGGTGGGCAGAAACTATTCAAGGAGGCGGCCGCAACGATCCGAGCGGTCAATGAGCTCAACTTAGCCGACCCCAGAATTCTTGAGACGCCACGGGATCTCGAACCCCAATGGCTACAAGCAATCCGTTCCGCGCTATCCGCGGCAACAGGTCCTGAAGTGAAAGACGCGATGAATCGGCTGGCCGCGTCGACGGCAGATGCGTCCTTCGTGGGCAGGCTCGCCGATTTTCTGAACTGGCTCCTAGATGTCCGAACGAGCTCCGGAAAAACTCGAACACTGAGTTCAGTCAAGAGGACTGTCATGGAATTGGCGCGATCGATGGGACCTCTGTTGGAGGTGCCTGATCCTCTGGACCTAGATGCAGACTTACGTGAAGAACTTTACTCCCAGATGATTGAGAGTACGGGATCGCTCCCCTCTGAGGCCGATAACAGCAGAATCCACAAGATGCCGGTGGTTTCGAAACGGAGACGCAATCTGAGCAGCGCGCTTTATGAATTCGAGCGATATTTGAACTCCAAAGGGAAGGGGCGGGTAGAAGATGAAAGCGTCTTCTGCGGACGATTTGGACTTTCGGCGGTCGATGCAAATATCGTGACGTTCGAAGAATACGACGCGGCATTGAAAGAAGTGGATACAGTTTGGCCGCCCCACGAGCATCCCGAACGTAATCGAATTGCTAAGATCCTGCTTTGTTTGGGCTTCCGCGCCGGTCTGCGCCGCCGTGAAGCATTATTTTGCCTTACGTCCGATATCGGCCCGGCGCCGGATTACGAGTTCATTGTGCGGCCGTCGGAGTATCGCGGGCTGAAGAGCCGAAGCGCCAGGAGGCGTATCCCGCTGCGCCACATTCTGCCGAGTGAAGAAGAACGAAATGAGCTTGGTCTGGTGCTCGATTGGCAGAAACAGCGAAGAAGCGATCCGGACGCGCCTCCGCTCTTGCTGGGGATGAAGGACGGTCCTCAGGTCGTCCCGGAGACAATCATCGAGGATTTGAATAAGATTCTTCGCAGAGTCACCGGCGACGACGGGATCCATTACCACCATCTCCGTCATAGTCAGGCGGGATGGAACTGGCTTCGATTGACGATTGCCGACCAGCCTCGCTCTGATCTGTTTCCACATCTCGAGCAGACTTCCGAGTGGCTGAGAGAGGGACCCGAGTTCCGGAAACAACTTTATGGACATGCTGGACTAACACGCAAGCACGCATATTTCGCTGCGCAGCAGTTGGGGCACTTGAGCCCTTCGACGAGCATGCAAACGTACATTCATTTTGCTGAATACGCCCTTGCACTTTCTCTAAGCCGGTCGAGCCGCATGTGCCCGTCAAATGATCGAATCCGTGAGGTCCGTGCAAAGTCGCGCCAGACTGCGGAGCGAAATGGCTTTGATGAAGCAAACCCGTTGGCATTGGCGGTTGCGCTATGGAACGATCGATGCCCCAAGAATGACCATGATCAGCAGACTGCGGACGACGCCCCTGAGGCCAACACTAGCTGGACCAGGTGCGTGTACGAATTTCTGCGTGACATCGAACTCGGCGGATCAATTGAGAAATCGGCGGAACAACACCATCTGGATAGTGCGAGTGCCGACAAGATCTATCGAGGAATGGCTGATTTGGGCTACGTGCTATCGAAAGAGGGGCGATGGGTTCGAAAGAAGGGCGATGGAAAAACAGAGCTCCTGAAATGGCCAACTGATCCATGCGATCTGGCCGTGATCAGACACTTCGAAGTCAAGCTTGCCGAAGTTGCCGAGGCCGATGCCACCGCTGCGGCGCTACGCTGCTATCAGGATTTAATTTGGGACAGAAAGCCGATGGTCGTTTTCCGCAATCCGACAGAGAGTGAGGGGAAGCGGGCATACGCCTTCGTTCAGTTCTTGAAGTCTCTAGAAATCAATCGAAAGAAGATCAGCTGGTTCACTTTCTTGAAGAAGCGAAGCCGGTCGACCTACCGGGCAACGTGGAAGAGGTATGTGAAGTACAACCCGAATGACAACAAGATCGAGAATGTACTTCACCACGGCCACGAAGAGTGGTTCGGCATCATGCCTCGGCTGGATGAATGGGCCGGAGTAAAAAGATCCAATAACCCCGGCGCATTCGGTTTTCGATTCTTGATGCGGATGGCCTATCTGCGCTGGCGCTAGAGCACGAGGCCAGCGATGCGGCTTCATCAGGCGCCGCTCTCGGTACGCTGTTCAGGATCTGGTACTGCCTTGCGTGCGAGCCCAATCTCCACGAAGTGGGTAAGCCCATTCTCCAAGCGCTTATCCTCGACTTTCTGCTCGGGTACGATTTGGTATCTCGCGCAAGATCCCGGCTTTTGTTCGTTTCCTTCTTTTGTCCGAACGATGAAGCCCTTATCTATGAGCTTGGAAACATTTCTTTGCGCAGTCTTGGTGCAGGTCACATTCGGCGTCTTCAAATCTTTATAACTTGCCTCAACTTCGTCACTGGCATAAGTCTGGGGTACTCCATGCTGCTTGGAGTTTAGTGCTATCAGCCGATCCAAAATCTCTTCTTCAGAATTGCTTAGGTAGTCCCGCTCCTTGACTATCACCTTCGGGTGCGACTGTCTGGACTTGCTCGTTGTCGTGGCCACCGCTGGTGTTGGAACATCAGCGCATTGCTCTGAGGCCGAGGCCCATTGTCCGGTTTGCTGCGACTCACCACCCTGCTCTAAGCCTCCAACCTTTGAAATAGCCTCGGCAGTCTGCGGCCGGTCATCCGATATATCACCACATACTTGCTCACGCCCTGCCTCAGCGCCGTCTTCAAGGACAGCTGCGTCATTTCCGGATTCAGGTGATGAGGCGTCTGGGTCTGACGGCGCACCTTTTTCATCTTCTTCTTCTGCAGAGGCAGCAATTGAACTCATGTCATGAGAGTCATCGCTGGAAACACCGACCGTGGTGCAGTCCCCGAGTTGTACTCCGGCGGACACCGTATCGCCATCAACGGACTCTTCGAGCCCACCATGGAACTCGGGGGCGAAGCCTGTATCAGGGCATGTAGTTCTGTCCGATTCTTCTGAAACCGCAGGTGCGTCTCCAGCGCAATCGTGGGGATTCTTCGATGGCGTGGTCGCAGTGTTCGAAGGACCACAATGAACCTGCGCGTCGCCGGCGTCACCCAAACTTGGGACGAGATAACCGGTTCGGATTTGGGGCGCCACCTCATGTGCCTCAGCTAGCTGTGCGCTCTCTCTTTTGAAATCGGAATTCGCGATCTCTCTAAGGGCTAAGGGGTTGCACCAGATCGTCGGCAGTTTGTCTGTGCTCTCGCTCGGGCACGGATCCGAGGTCACGCACACCTTTGGCGTAGAGTTTGCCGGTTCAGCTTGGGATTCTGCACTCTCCTGCTCCCAGGAGAAGGAAAGCTGGCCGAAAGCAACCGTCTGATTGTTTTCGGTTAATCTTGGCGACGTAGGCCGCCCTTCCGGTTGCGATGTGGGCGGAGTCGTTTCGACCGGACTCGCAGTAATCTCGGAAGAAAGACCAACCACCGGCAAACCGCCAGCAACTACAGCCTGTTCTTCGAGTTGGTCTAGGTCGATCATGGAGGCTCAGCGATAGCGCTCCGCGCCGGCGGCCAAGACTCGACCATCCGGGTATATCGATCACGCGTCGCAATTCGTAACCTACTTGAAACGCATACTTCGGACATAGAACAGGAACCTCAAAAAATGGGGGACCCTTGTTCATCGACAATCACCGACCCAAAACCAAGTTTCAGCTCCCTCGGTTATCACCTTAAAACCGGCCATACGTTAACAGCTCAGTCCCTGCTCACGAAGCGCCAATCGGTGACAACATCCTTACGATCGACGATCCGCACATTCGCAGAGAGAAGAGCGACGCCGATATGGCTGAAATTGGGGCACACGTTGGCAAATTGCGAGTCGGTTCTCACAACAAAACAGGAGATCTAATCGAGGATGCCTCGATATTGTAGTTGGTGACCGGGTCCCGGCTCGCTTGTCTGGCCTCAGCATCGGGGTCGAAACAGATTAAGAAGCCGGACTAATATTCAGCCTCTCTCCATCTCATCCTGTTGAACTGCGCGGTCAGGAGGGCCTGAATGGGGCTTAAACTCTATCTTGCCGTCACGAACAGCGCGGCAGACCTTTAAGATCGTCTCCGATCTTTCCGATAACAGAAGTGGCTTCTGCGGAGGCATGTACAACATCTCTTGGGCTTGGGGCTGTCCGATTCGCAGAAGAATATTCGGCATGGTCGCACGTGTCTGTTTGAATCCAGCGGGGGCCTGCTTCCCGTAACGGACCGTCCTTTGTCGCAGCGCATCGCTACTGATGGATTTCAGTTCATCTTCGCTGAGGGACCTCCCTGCAATGGCTTCCATAGCCGCTGCGATCAGGACTGAGCAGGAAACCCACCATTCACCCTTTCCAACCTGCGAAGGAGGCGGGTTCAAGATCATCAGACGGACCGTCTGGACATTTCGCCATAACTCTCTCGAGTTGGCAGCATGATCTATTTTTCGTTCGAATGCTTCGACTTCATCTAGGGCTGAACAAGCTGCATCGATCAATTCGACCAATGCAAGCCTATCTGTAATCAAATTCTTCAAATCTCCTAGCAGCTTTACCGAGCGGAATTCGCCAGCGATTGTCTCCTCAATCGTGCCAACGGACTCTTTCAATTTGGCCCTTGCCTTTTTGTAATCGCTCGATTGCAAAACGAATTCGTGTCTCGAAAGCTCTCCGCAAAGCGCCTTGAATTGCATTTCGAAAGAAGCGTATTCGAATATGGAATGGAAATAGCACGTGATTGGGATCGCATTCGAGAGAAAGCTCTGAATCGCGCTATCTGCGTCAGCTGATTCGGGTCTGTGAGCAATCTCAAGAAGCGTGGAAAATACCCTTTCATAGTCCAAGCCGGATTGGGACTGATGGAGGCAAACTGGCGGGGTGTCGATCTTCCGCAGCGAAAGGCATTCACTACATTCAGCGAAGTATGGGCAATGGCGTCGCGGGTCACTGAAGATGCTCTTTATCGCTTCCAGTTCGGTTCTTGAAAGCCGCTTTATTGAGCTTTGGTCGGGCATAGCAGGGTCATGACGGAATTCGTTACTTGCAGTATCGATGCATTGAAGTCAGCAGTGATGTGAGCTTGCTCACACAATAGTTTCTTTTGCAGGATGCAGCCGAGACAGGGCTCGACTTGGAGTACGGCTCCCGCGGCCGTGCTGGGGATGAGACCGCTGGCTTGAACAAGCCTTGGTTGATTTTTGAGATCCCTGTTCTAGGTCCTCATTAACCCATGTTTTAGAGTCTGCTTTTGGAGCAGGATTCCAGGCCACAACGGCTTTGCTGATCGTGCTTCAGAACTTGCACGTGGAGTAATGAGGCCCTCATGTCATCTATCCCTGATTTGCCCGGCCGCTCTCTGGCAGACCGCATCGAGGCCGCCACTACTGCCATTAAAATCAAGGATCTGGCCGACATACTGGAGTGTTCGCCATCAAACCTGTATTCACGCGCCCGCACGGGCCGCATGGGAAAGGGAGTTGTGCTCCGCTTTGGCGGCACTATTCGGCTAGACCCGCATGGCACGGCCGAATGGCTTCGCAAACAGGGGCTCGACAAATAGTTCACGCTCAAAATTATTGTGCGCGGCGGTCTTGATCTTCAGGCCGCCGTCTTCGTTTCTGCGACAGTTTCTCCTCATCGCATTTCCATTGGTGCCTTCTGCACGTCTCTTCCCCAACCCATCGTCTGCACAACCTAATAAGTTTAACGATCGACTGCGGTGTCTTTCGAGTTCCATCGGCCACGCCGGTGACCGAGTAGAGAAGGTCGAGTTCACGCACGCGATTCTCACACCCGTACTTATGTGCGAGTACAACCACTGGAGAAAATATATGAAATCAGCAATTCTTCGCTTCATATCGCTCTGTCTGCTTTGCGCACTGCTCCCTATCGGCTTTAGCGGCTGTAGTTCCACCGGGTCCGAGTTCATTGGCAAGTGGGTCAACAAGGCAAATCCAAACGACACCTTTCAGGTTGTCCGCAACGGCGAAGAATTGCTTATTGTCGGTCAAGGCGGAAAAATCGGAGCCACCTATGAGAATGGAGCTCTCGAGGTCAAGGGAGTGCTCCTGTCTGTGAATCTCACCTACGACAAGCAAACCGACACCCTCCTGGGGCAGGGCTTGCTCGGCAATGTCGAGTACAAAAGGCTGAAATAAGCGGGCCTCTCACAGGCTCGCTCTGTCGCCAAACTCCTCTGCAAATCGATTCTCCCTCACATCCTCCCCTGCCAGGCGCGCGAGAGGCACGGCCCGAAACACCGCGCCGTGCGCGCCTCCAGAGAATCATTCCCATTCATAACTCCACCGCAGGCCAAGTCCCTTCACCCGGACGAAAGGAGCCTTCGTGTCTTCATGTTTGTACAAAACGTCTCTTACGAATCCTGATTCATTGGCCGAACTGCGCAAGATGCTGTCGAACTCCGTTGTTTCTCGACATACCAAACGCGCTTACCTGACCGCGTTCGATGACCTGGTCAAGCTCGCGGAAGGCCGACCGATCTCGCGCATGCTGCTGATGGAGTACCGCGCCTCCATGATTGCGGAATGTCTGAGCGCCGCGACCATCAACCAGAGACTCTGCGCCACTCGCAAACTTGTGAATGAGGCTTGCGAGAACGGCCTCATCGATCCGGCCGAAGCGGTTCGCCTCACCTCTGTGCCGGGCGTGCCGCAGAACGGCGTCAGGCTTGGTACCTGGCTGACGAGGGAAGAAACTCGGCGTCTGCTGGCGGCTGTTGACCGCTCGGAGCTCATCGGCAAACGCAATTTCGCAATTCTTTCCGTCTTGTGCTTTTGCGCGCTTCGCCGTGAGGAGCTCGCGATGCTCGACTCAGGTCTGATTCAACTGCGCGAAGGCCGGTGGGTCTTCGCAGACCTCATCGGAAAACGAGGGCGAGTTCGTACCGTACCAATACCGCTGGCAGCGAAAGACGCCCTGGACGAGTGGACCTGTGCCGCGGGGATCATTTCAGGATCGGTCTTTCGTCGCATGCGCAAAGGCGGCTCGGTAACTGGTCTCGCGCTCAGCGCGTGGGCAATTTGGGATGTCGTGCAGACGACCGCGAAAGCCGCGGAGATCGGCCATCTCGGCCCCCATGACTTGCGTCGCACGTGCGCCAAGCTCTGCCGCAAGGCCGGCGGCGAGTTGGAACAGGTTCAGGCTTTGCTCGGGCACGAGGACTTGTCCACTACAGCGCGCTACCTCAACAGCACGCAGGAAATCCAACACGCTGTGAACGATCGCATCTCGCTTTAAGGCGCTTCTACAGTGCGTCACCCGATGCACGTGCGGCGTTTTTTCCTTCCAGGCCCCACCAGTCCCTTCCACCGATGCCCGCCGGCTCGGTCAGAGCCAATTTCCCAACACACACCGTCACCATGTCCGTTGAGCCTCGGGGCAAACGCGACACCGAACCCGCTGCGCATCTTCTGGCTGCGACAAACAAGGAGGACCAATGTCCAACGACACAAACCATCCACGACGCACCAACCGAGACGCGGCCGGGGAGCCCGTTCAATACGAGCCACCGGGCTGGCTCCTAACGGAAGCTCTTGAGCGGGAACTCCTTTTAGCTGTAGTGGGCGACTCGAGGAATTCGCGGGAAGAGAACAACTTCGAGCGAATCGACGCTTACTTCGCGGCGGACGAACCGGAGACCGAGATTCAATATCGTCGCTCTCTGCTGGGGCTTCTTGCCGACCTGCGCCCGCAATTAGCGGAACTGCTGGGCGGTCCGCGCGAAAGTCAATAGGAATGGGGCTTTGCTCGAACGCGATGATTGGCCCCGACGCGGCCGACATCGCGTCCGGGCAGGAGGTCTTGGACCACCTGGTCTGCGGCGGTTGAAGGCCGTATCTACAATGTGGTTGCGCCCGCCGGTTAGTGCCCCCTTTTGGCATTCATAACTGACATTATCGTGGGTAATGCGTCACCTGCGAGGAAGTCAAGGGTACGCAACGTGAAATTACTTTATCGTGGATCATCGGCGCAGAACTCGGAAATTGCGACGGGCGCTGATCCGGCTGCTGCTTTCCGACGAACAATTTAAAGTCTCGCGAGTCAATCCACAAGGATCAGTTGTCCAACAAGCCGGTTTACAGCCAAGTGAAACGAACACGTGGGGGAACCCCTGACCTGCAGGTCGGGTGGTGCACAAGCAATTGACGAGTGGGTTACACGCCCGCGATCCGTCGGAAACGCGGACTTTTGAAGAGGATAAAGGCTTTCATCTTGTGTCTTCACCAGGCCGCAGGATGCAGGTCCCCGTCACACGCGGACGTCAGACATCTCTAAGCTCTGTAGGTCTGTGTTCTCCCCTATCGCGCCGCCGCGGACGGTTGCATCTTGACTTTGTCGCCTGATCGAATCGCGTCTGTTGCCGCCTTGACCACTTGATCGCCAGCCTTCAAATCTCCGAAGACTTCGATATCGCTTTCGACGGTCAAGCCTGTTTGAACCGTGACCCAATCCGCTTTGCTGTCGCGAATCCGGATGACAAAG
>Ga0182027_10006215_pt1 | contig 17964 bp, 19 predicted proteins | sample 712E1DmetaG_FD_121300 | JGI IMG/M metagenome (GOLD analysis project Ga0182027, IMG submission 121300) | Permafrost microbial communities from Stordalen Mire, Sweden - 712E1D metaG (Illumina Assembly) | ecosystem: Environmental > Terrestrial > Soil > Wetlands > Permafrost | place: Sweden... | reverse complement strand
TATTTCAGACAATGCCCGCGTGACCAGTCCCGCCTTGGTGTTGTCGCCGTAACCCAGCCCGTCCCCCACGCCGGCTGCGATGGCCACCACGTTTTTCAGCGCCCCGCCCAACTCCACCCCCAGCACATCCCGGCTCGTATATACCCGGAAAGTCGGACGATGAAAAAGAAGCTGAACGGTCTTGGCGATCCGCGGGTCCGGATGGGCGGCCACAATCGCTCCGGGAATTCCCCGCGCCACCTCCAAAGCAAAACTCGGCCCCGACAACGCCGCCGCCGTGGACTCCGGCATCGTCGCGCGCAAAATGCCGGACATCGTCAGCCCCGTTTCATCTTCAATGCCCTTGGTCACGCTCACCGCGATTCCCCGGAACTGCGGGAGGCGCGCCGTGACCTCGCGCAAGAATTTCGACGGCACAGCCACCACTGCGCACTCGCTTCCCGCCGCCGCCGCCGGCAGGTCCGGCTCGCATCGGAGTTGCGGCGACAACTGGATGCCTGGCAAAAAAACCTCATTCCGCCCCGTCCGTTGAATCTCTTGCAGAAGGGGCGGCTCATGTCCCCAAAGCGTGACCTCGTTTCCGTTCTGGCAAAGCAGGTTCGCCAAGGCCGTTCCCCAGGCCCCGGCTCCGATGACTGTTACCTTCATGGTATTGGCTGTTTGTTTTTGGTTCCGGCGCGATTTTCCGTTCCGTTCAGCAGACGCCGGATGTTGCCCTTGTGTTTATATATGGCCAGCGCGCCCAGCGCGGTCATCACCAAAGTCATTCTGGTCCCGTAATCAAAGCGCCACACCGCCAGCGGCAGAACCACCGCGGCCACAATCGAGGCCGCCGAAACATACCGGGTGCAGACAAAAACAATCCCCCACACCGCCAGCGTCAACGCGCAAGCCTCCGGCGCCCAGGCGAACCCCACCCCCGCCGATGTCGCGATCCCCTTGCCCCCTTTAAACTTGAGCCAGCAACTAAAGACATGGCCCACCACCACCGCCGCGCCCGCCGCCAGCGCCAGGTTCTCCACCGGCGCGCCCGGAAAACATTTCCCCGCCAGCAGCGGAACCCAATGTGCCGCCGCGAAACCCTTGACCCCGTCCACCGCCAGCACGGAGATGCCGGCGGCTTTTCCGAGCACCCGGAACACATTCGTCGCCCCGATGTTGCCGCTGCCCGCCACGCGGATGTCAATCCCGCGCGCCATTCCCGCCAGATACCCGGACGGCAGCGAGCCGGTCAAGTACGATATAAGAACAGTCAGACTGTAAGCGCCGATTTGCAAACGACTCCCCCAAAACATGGTTTCTACATTCCAAAGGCAATCACACCCCAAGAATGCCGTCCCGCCTCCAACTATAAAGCCAAAAATCACCGCCTTCCGCAATCCGGCCCGGCTCCCCCTGGCCGCCGCCCGCCGCGCCGCTGTCCGCGAATTGACACGGCCACATCCCTCCTCTAGCCTTCGTTCCGATGAATTCCCAGGAGCGCGCTCTTCACGAATTCGCCCAATTCGCCGCCCCCCTCAAGGGCGGCGAGAAAAACTCTGTCTTTGGACGACGCGGCGGAACGGAGGGAACGCTGGGAGTTCCCATCGCTTTCATCGAGTCGGCGTGGCGGCGCTACACAAGACACTCCAACAACAAGGTATCACACAGCACGGCTAGGGAAACGGAAGGAGACAACGAATGAGCGTTCCGAATCCAACGCCCATCTTACGGGTTGTGCATGTGGATTGCCTGCGGACATTGTTGCAGCGTGGCGGGCTGCACGCCACGAACCACACGCCGCAAGACGGCTTGCCCTACCGCACAATTCACAACGTGGACATTCAAAGCCATCGGCATATCAGGCCCGTTTCCTGCGGGCCATGCGGCACGCTGCATGATTACGTCCCTTTCTATTTCGGCTATCTCTCGCCGATGCTGTTGCAGTTGAAAACAGGGCGTGTCACGGGCTACAATGAAGGCCAAGCGCCGCTGGTGTATCTGGTGAGTACCGTTCAGGCGGTGGCCGGCGCAGGTCTCCGATTCATTTTCTCGAACGGACACGGGATTGCGGCTTATACCGCTTGGTTTGATGATGTGAGCCGTCTGGACGAGGTGGACTGGAACATGGTTTATCAGCGATATTGGAGTGATAATTTGGACGACATGGATCGGCAGCGGCGAAAACAGGCGGAGTTTCTGGTTTATCAATCCTGCCCGTGGGCGTTGATTCAGGAAATCGGCGTGTTCAACACCCAGGCCAAAGTGCGCGTCGAACAAATTCTGAGTGAGTTTGGCGACAGCCAACGAACTGTTGTCAACGTCCGGGCAGGCTGGTACTATTGAAGGAGAATCAAGCATGATTGAACTGACTCAAGCCAATATTTTGAAGGCGGATGTCGAGGCGCTGGTGAACACCGTCAATTGTGTCGGGTTCATGGGCAAGGGCATCGCGCTTCAATTCAAAAAGGCGTACCCGGAGAATTTCGATGCCTACCACAAGGCGTGTGCCATAGGCGAAGTGCAGCCGGGCCGCATGTTCATCTTCGACCTGCATTCCATGATCAATCCGAAATACGTCATCAACTTCCCGACCAAGCGCGACTGGCGGGAGAACTCGCGATACGAGGATGTCGAGAGCGGGTTAAGGGCGCTGGTGGCGGACGTGCAGCGGCTCCGCATTCGCAGCATTGCTCTGCCGCCGTTGGGATGCGGCTTGGGTGGACTGGATTGGGGCAAGGTGCGACCGATGATTGAAAAGGCGTTCGCACAATTGCCGAATCTGCGCGTGCTGGTGTTTGAACCGGCAGGCGCGCCGGAAGCGAAGGCAATGCCAGTGCGAACCGAAAGACCGAAGCTCACGGTGGCACGGGCGCTGTTTATCCGGCTGATGGACCAGTACCTGGAGCAAGCCTACCGGCTGACATTGCTCGAAATCCAGAAGCTCGCTTACTTCTTGCAGGAAGCCGGGCAGCCGTTGAAGTTGAAGTACCAGACCGGCCATTACGGGCCATACGCGCCGAATCTCAACAAAGTGCTGGAAGTGCTGGAGCGCCATTACACCTCCGGCTACGGGGACACCCAAAAACCGGACGTGGAAATTGAATTGCTGGATGGAGCCGCCGAGGAGGCGAAGGCTTTTCTTGAGGACCATGCAGCCGAACACGAGCGGCTGGCGCGCGTCAACCGATTGATTGAAGGGTTCGAGACGCCCTATGGCCTGGAACTGCTTGCTTCTGTGCATTGGCTAGCTGTTCATGCGAGTCCACCCGCCAAAGATAAGGATGGGGCCGTTGAAGGGATTGCAGCGTGGAACGAACGAAAACAACGGATGTTTCGAGCCGAACATATTCGATTGGCTTGGGACCGGTTGGCAGCCGAGCAGTGGATCGCCTGAAAGGAGCAAATGGGAAACGCCAGTATCCAGCGGCGATCAGCGTTTCAATGGCGGTTTCGTCGCGATTGTCCATCCGAGAACTGGCCGGATGAACACCAGATTAAGGCCGGCGACAAAATCCACCGCGCCGTGGATGAAGGGCGGGCAGTCCCCTGCCCGCCGCGGCGCGCACGGAGTGCGCGCCCTACCACCCAGGACTGACGCACCAACAGTCCCTCCCTATGTCCACCCAGCTTAAAGTCGCCGTCATCGGGGTGGGGTCCCTCGGCAAGGAACATGCCCGCATCTACGCGGACTTGGCCGCCGCCGGACTGATCGAGTTCGCCGGCGTGCTTGATGCCGCCCCGCTCACCGCCGCCCGGATCGCCGAAAAATATGGCGCGCCGGTTTTTGCCACCCTGGACCAGGCCCTGGCCGGGGCCGGGGCTTTTAGCGTCGTCACCCCCACCCGTACCCATTTTGAACTGGCCGACCGGCTCCTGGCCGCCGGCAAACATGTGCTGGTGGAAAAACCCATGACCGATAACGCCGCCCAAGCCGCCCAGTTGGTCCGCCGGGCCGCGGAAAATAATGTCGTCCTGCAGGTCGGCCATGTCGAGCGGTTCAATCCCGTCCTCCATTACCTGGAAGAAATGGCCACCGATCCGCGCTTTATTGAATCCCACCGCCTTTCCCCGTACCCGGCGCGCAGCACGGACATCGGCGTCGTGCTCGACCTGATGATTCACGATTTGGACGTGGTTCTGGCCCTGGTCCGCTCGCCCGTCGCCAGCGTGGACGCCGTCGGCATCCCGGTGTTGAGCCAGAGCGAGGACATTGCCAATGCCCGGCTGCGCTTTGCCAACGGCTGCGTGGCCAACCTCACCGCCAGCCGCGTCAGCCCCGAGCGCATGCGCAAAATCCGCGTTTTCAGCGCCGGAGCCGTCACCAGCTATCTCTCGCTGGATTACCGCGCGCAGGAAGGCTTCCTCTACCGCGTCGCCCGCGAAGGCGAGGAAAAGTCGTCCTTGTTGAAGAAACTTCTTCGCGCCAAAGACTCCGCCATCGTCAGCGAATTCGCCGGCGCGAAGATCGTGCGCGAACCGGTGCCCGTCGAAAAAGACGAGCCGCTCAAGCTGGAACTGCGGGATTTCATCCGTTGCATTCAATCGCATCTGACCCCGAAGGTCAGCGGCGCGTCCGCCAAGCGCGCCCTGGATCTGGCCTTGGAAATCACCCGCCAGATTCAGGCTGGCAACGCCTCTCTTTACTAAATGCCCGCGAAGTGTCACAATGAACCATGCAAAACATCCGTTATGTTTATTGGCAGAATGGCGACTTTTGGCTCGGCCATCTGGAGGAATACCCGGATTATTTGACTCAAGGGACCTCGCTGGACGACCTAAAGGAACATCTGCTTGACCTCTATAAGGATCTGAGCAGCGGCGTCATTCCTGGGGTGCGCAAGGTGGCCGAACTCGAAATACCGTGAAACGGGTCGAGCTTATCAGCCGGTTGGTCGGTTAATCCACCATGGGCGGCCTCATTCTTATCCTTCCGGTGCTGGCGTTGGATTTATGGCTGTTGGCCACAACGGGGAAAAAACAATCTAAAATCTGGATGCAAACTCGGGCTTGGCCGCGTCTGGCCGGGGCGGCCGGCCTGGGCGCGGCCCTGGGCATCTGGCTGGCTCTTTTCGTCCGTTACAAATGGGGCGCCCAAATGCGGGCCGAAGGCTTCCCGATTCCGGACGCCTTTTCCAGCTTGCAAGACGGCCAGTGGTCGGCGTTCCTCCCTCCGCGCAATCTGGCGCTTCAACTTTTGGCAATCACCGCCAACTTTCTCAGCGGGCTGGCCGCGCCGCTCATTCCATTTAAAGCCGCCGAATTCCTGCGTAGCGTGAAAGCGGAACTATAGCCATGAAACCCACCGGCATCATAGTTGTCGCGGGCGGCTTCTTGCGGCTCTCTTCCGAGAGCCGCTACGGAAAATGAAACCCACCGGCATCATAGTTGTCGCGGGCAACTTCTTGCGGCTCTCTTCCGAGAGCCGCTACGGAAAATGAAACGCACCGGCATCATGCTTGTCGCGGGCGACCCCAGCGGGGACGCCAACGCCGCCGCCCTCGTCCGGGCGCTCGCCGAAGCGGTGCCGGCCGCGCAATTTCAAATCACCAACGACGCCCAGCCGCTGACCACGCCGCTGGCCCCCTGTTTCTTCGGGGCGGGCGGCCCCAAAATGGCGGCGGCGGGCGTGGAACTGGAATTCGATTTGACGGCGCATGCGGTCATTGGTCTGGGTGGCTTGATCCACAAGCTTCCCCTGTTCCGGCGTCTGCTTGACGGGCTGGTTCGCCTGGCGGTGGAGCGGCAGCCGGAACTCATTATTCTGGTGGACTACGGCGGATTCAATTTGCGCCTGGCCCGCGCCGTCAAGCATTACGTCCGCGCCCGGGCCGGCCCCTTTTTCAACTGGCAGCCGAAAATTGTGCAGTTCATTTCGCCCCAGGTCTGGGCGTCGCGCCCCGGCCGGGCCGATCAGATGGCCCGGGACTATGATCTGGTCCTTTCCCTGTTCCCGTTCGAGAAGACATGGTTCGCCGGCCGCGCGCCCCGGTTGCCGGTGGAATTTGTCGGACACCCCATTTTCGACCGCTACCCGGTCAGAGCGCGGGCGGGCATTGCCGATGCCAGACAGTCTCAACCCCCCGCCGTTCTCCTGCTGCCGGGCAGCCGCCGGGCAGAATTGAAACGGCATGTGCCGGTGATGCGGGAAGCGGCGGGCTTGATGGCGGCCCGGCAGCAGGCCCGGTTCCGGATGATTGTGCCGGACGAAACGATGGCGGCAATCGCCAGGTCATTCCTGCCCGCCGGCCCGCCCCAAATTGACCTGCAAACCGGCGGTCTGGCCGAGGCGCTCTCGTCCGCCACCATCGCCATCACCAAGACCGGGACCATCACGCTGGAATGCGCCTATTTCGGCGTGCCGGCGGTGGCGATCTACAAGGCGGACTGGCTCACCTATTTCGGCGGGCGGCATCTTGTCAAGGTGAAATACCTCTCCATGCCCAATTTGCTGGCGGACCAGGCCATTTACCCCGAATTCATTCAAGGCCAGGCCACCGCCGCAAACATCGCGGCGGCGGCTTTGGAACTGATGGGCAGCCCCGCGCGGCGCGATGAAATCCGCGCAAAACTGGACCTCGTCATTCAGTCCCTGGGCGGTCCCGGCGCCGCCCGCCGCGCCGCCGCCGCGATTGTGAGGACAATGAGTAACCGGTCAATCTGACCTGGCAAGGATGGTAGGGCGGGCAGTCCCCTGCCCGCCGAGGCTGGCGCATTACGTTGCTGGACCTTGCCAAATGAGTCCGTCAAACGTAGTATGACGTTATGATAAAGACCATCACAAAACTCGGCAATTCGCAGGGAATCATCTTTGACTCCGCTGTGATGGAGCTGGCCCATCTCAAGGTGGGCGACCAGGTGAACCTCGAAATCCACGAGGGCCGCACCCTGACCCTGACCCCGCTGCGGGCCGAGCCTGATGCGCAAGAGATGTCGCGCGTCATTAAGTCCACCATGAAGGATTATCAGCGCACGATGCGCCGGCTGGCTTGAGCGCGACGCCGGACAATTGCATTCACCTCACGGTGGACATGGCCCGGGAAATCCATGCCCAAGCCATCGCCCTGTTCGGTGGTTCAGACGGGATTCGCGAACCGGCGTTGCTGGACTCCGCTGTGGCCGCGCCGCAGGCGGGTTTTCGAGGCCGGTCTCCTTTTCGCGACCTCGTGGAAGTGGCGGCGGCCTATTTGTTTTACCTTTGCAAAAATCATCCGTTTGTGGACGGCAACAAACGGGCCGCGCTGGGCGCGTGCCTTGTCTTCCTCCGCTTGAACGGCATCCAACCCGCGCCGGACGGCCCGGAATGGGAAGAATTGACGCTGGACGTGGCGGCGGGCCGGTTGGATCGCAAGCAAACCGCCAAACACTTGCGCAAACTCCTGCGCCGGCGCAGAGTATTGCTTCCATGAAAATCCTGCTGCCTCTCTGCCTGGTGGCCGCCTCTTTGGGGCCGGCCTTCGCCCAACCCAGCGCGCATGTCTGGGAAAAAACGGAACTGACCTTCCACGCGAAGAACTCCTACCCGAACCCTTACACCAACGTCGAGATGTGGGTGGATTTGAAGGGGCCGGGGTTCGACAAGCGATGCTACGGTTTCTGGGACGGCGCCGATGTCTTTCGCGTGCGCGTGCTCGCCACCCAACCGGGCCAATGGTCCTGGCGCAGCGGCTCCAATCAGGAGGACCCCGGCCTGAACGATCAGCGCGGCGCCTTCACCGCCGTGGAGTGGACGGAAGCGGAGAAAACCGCCGTGCCCACCCGGCGCGGTTTCATCCAGCCAACCGCCAACGGCCACGCCTTCGAATATGCCGACGGCACGCCCTTCATTTTGCTTGGCGACACCTGGTATGCGGCGGCCACTTACCGCTTCCAGTGGAACGACGACGACCGCGAGCGGCCCATCGGCCCGCAGGCGGGTTTCAAGGATTATTTGCGTCTGCGCAAAAGCCAGGGGTTCAACGCCACCGCCATTCTCGCCGCGTTTCCCAATTGGGCCACGGATGAAAAGCCGTGGGAAGTCTGGCTGGACCGTAACGCCGGCGTCGGCATCCGCTCCGCCTGGGTCAACCAGGACGAAATCGCCAATCATCTTCCGCGCGACGCATGGCATGCCAAGGACATGACCAACGAGGGCGGTCGCGCGTTCCTCTTTCCGGGAATCATTCCGGGCTACGAGCGGGTCTATCCCGATGTTCTCCGCCTCAACCCGGACTACTTCAAATATCTGGACCGGAAGATTGATTACCTGAACGCGCAGGGATTCATTCCGGTGATTGAAGTCGCGCGGCGGGACTTGACCTCGGCCTGGGCGCAGTATTACCCCTGGCCGGAATCCTACACCCGCTACATCCAATACATCTGGAGCCGTTATCAGGCCAACAACTGTCTCTACAGCCCGGTGCATTACGATTACCCCGTCATGACCGCCACCACCAAACAACTCAACGCCGCCGCCAATCTCGTCATTGCAAAATACGGCCGCCCGCCCTTCGGCACACTGGCCTCCTGCAACGCCTCCGTCTCCAGCCTCCTCAATTTCGGCGGCCCGGATGAAAACCAATGGCTGACCTTCCATCAAATCGGCAACCTCCGCGAACACGACGCTTATTGGTATCTGACGGAGATTTTTCGTTCCAGCCCGGCGCGCCCCGCCCTCAACGGCGAACCCTATTACTCCGGCATGGCCGACAAGCGCAATCCCCCCTACCGCTACGGCGCGCCGGGCGGCACGGAGGAAGACGACCGCGACGTGCGCGACGGCATTTACGGCAGTTTCCTTTCCGGCGGCCTGGCGGGCCACATCTATGGATCGGAAGGCTTGTGGGGCGCGGACATCGAGCCGGGGTCCAGCCCGTTTATGTGGGAGGCGTTTCAATGGAATTCCGCCAACCAAATGCAATATCTGAAAACCTTTGCGCTGTCCGAGGGCCGGCGCTACCAGGATCTGGTGCCCGACGCCGATCTGATTTCGCCCAATGCCACGGCCCAAAGCAAGGGTTTCCTGGGCTGGGCCTATTGCGCGCGCACGCCCGCCCGGGATTTTTTCCTCGCCTACTTTGAAAAAGATTGTCCCAACAAGAGCATGATGCGCGGGGCCGTCCCGTATGCCGCTTACAAGGCCGATTGGTTCGACCCGCGCACCGGCCAATGGTCGCCGGCGGGCGCGGGCCGGTTGACGGCGAACGTGTGGGGCTGGATCACCCTGCCCGACTTCCCCTCCTCCAACGACTGGGGCCTGAAGCTGACGCTGGCAAAATAGAAGAAGGCTGTGGCGGATTGCGGATTGCGGATTGCGGATTGATCCGCTGTTGGAGTGATGGAGTGATGGAGTGGTGGAGTGGTGGAACGATAGTGTGATGGCTGGCTGAATCCGCCTCTTTCCCATTACTCCAGCACTCCAACACTCCGTTGGGCGCTTTGAGGGAGGGGGAGGTTTTCATTTCACTATTCTCTATTCACAATTCACCATTCTTAGCGGATTGCGGATTGAAAGGCACAGAAGCACACGAAGTTCCTGCGCAACGCGTCAGGCATTTTGCCTTTCGCCAAGCAGGATGTCAGCCGGAATACGCAAACCACAGACCAGGGCACGGATCATTTTGAGACTGAGGCTTCTGCGCCCGGAGAGAACCTCAGAAACACGGCTTCGACTGCCCAGGAAGGGCACCAAATCTTTGTCGGTGAGGCCCTGTTGCGCCATTCGGAAACGAATCGCTGCCACCGGGTCCGGCTTGGCGATTGGGAAAACCCTTCCCTCGTAATCGTGAATCAATAATGAAAGAAGCTCCAACTCATCTCCTTCTGGACTGCCGGCCCTGGCGTCCATGAGTTTGTCAACTCGCGCCAATGCAGCCGCATATTCAGGCTCCGTTTTAATCACTTTCGTTTTCATTAAATCTCCTCCGCATTGACTCGATCGTACTCCCCATGCGTTCCCGCAAATCTGACAGAGGATGAAAGTCGCCCCAATGCAAGGCCCATGTTCCCATTTTGGGAAAATGGTGTCCAGCACGAAATCCGTTGGTCCCAAAAAACTGGTCGTGATAGGGGTCCCGCATCATCGCATCTCTTGAGTCCTGCGCCGGGGAAGGCGGGCGGGGAGGCCGGTTTCCACGCTCGTTTCCATTCCAGGAATTTGCCGCACCGCGCCGCCAGGGCAAGGAATCTCCACAAAAGCAAACGAAGACAACGAATCCCGATTCCGAATCGGGACTTCGTTTCCTTTGTTCGCTTCTGTTCAAGAGTATCCATGCCCCCGTCATTCGCGGGCATGTCGAAGGGGTCCCGCCGTCGCCGAGGCTGCCAAGGAAACTCCGCCATTTTGGGTGTTCCGGGGCACAATGGGATTCAGTTGTTGTAGTGTCGGCGCTGCGCGCCGATTTCGAGCCGCAGGCATTTCGAGCCACAGGCTCGACGCTACACCAAATCAAGGCACTGCCGGAATTTGGGAAAACGGGCGCCCGTGGCGGAAAGAACAGTTTTCCCAAAGATTTTTTCAAAAAGGGCTTGACAGAAATTAGAACCTATGATTGAATCGCCAGCGTGAGAGACGAAGGCATGGGCCGCGGCCGCCTCCGGGTGGGGGCGTCCAGCGCAGGCGGGGCGGGCAAAAACAGCCGACAGAGCCGGGACGGCTGTGCCATTGTGGCGCAGATGCCTTTTCTTGGATTTGCGGCTGTGCCAAAACCCGGACAAAAGCGAACTCCAAAGGGGCTGGCGGCTCGTTCGAGCTTCTTGCGGCTGGTTCCACTTAATTCCACTTAATTCCACTTAATTCCACTTAATTCCACTTCGCGGCCACCGGTGGGGCCTGCCATTCTCGATCCTCCATCCTCGATCCTCCATCCTCCATCCTCAGTTTACCCCCGCGCCTTCTTGACATCCAATGCCCCTTAAACAAAGCTATGGCCTCTATGGTGGAATCCAAAGTCAATGACCTGATGGAACGAATTGTCGCGTTGTGCAAACGGCGCGGCTTCATTTTTCAATCCTCCGAAATCTACGGCGGCATCAACGGTTTCTGGGATTACGGCCCGCTGGGCGCGGAACTCAAACGCAACATCAAGGAGGCCTGGTGGCAGGCCATGACCCGCGCCCGCGACGACGTCGCCGGCCTGGAAGCCACCATCATCATGCACCCGAAGATCTGGGAAGCCAGCGGCCACGCCACCACTTTCGCCGATCCCATGACCGATTGTTTGCTCACCAAGAAGCGCTTTCGCGCCGACCAAATAGACCCCCAGAGCGGCGACGTTTATCATTTTGCCGGGGCCAAAGACGCGACCCCGGCCGGCGTGGGCAAACAATGCGACGATCCCTACGCCGTCCTGATCGCCACCGGCAAACACCCGGAATACGCGCGCAAGATCGCCCGGCAGTTTTACCAGCAGCGCGGCATTGCCCAGCCTGAATTGCTGGGCGAGCGGACCGAAAAAGTCGTCAACTCCACCCGCTACAATCCGGAAAACGGCAGTCTCCTGACCGAGCCGCGGCAGTTCAACCTGATGTTCAAGACGTACGTCGGGCCGGTGGAGAGCGCCGAGAACCTGGCCTGGTTGCGCCCGGAAACGGCGCAGGCCATCTTCGCCCAGTTCAAGAACGTGCTGGAGGTGTCGCGCCAGAAGGTTCCCTTTGGCATCTGCCAGATCGGAAAGGCCTTTCGCAACGAGATCAACCCGCGCAATTTTACCTTCCGCTCCCGCGAATTCGAGCAGATGGAGTTGGAGTTTTTTATCCGGCCCGACGAGGCGGTCGAAGCGATTTGCGGCCATGTCGCCAAGTCGGCGGGGCCGGGGCATCCGGGCCAGCCGCAGCCGGATTGGGGCTGGCAGATTTGGCACCAGTATTGGGTCGAGGAGCGCCTCCGCTTTTACGAAAGCATCGGACTGCCCCGCGCCAGCCTGGTGGAGTATTGGCAAAAGCCGGAGGAACTGGCCCATTACGCCCGCGCCACCGTGGATATTCTCTACAAATTCCCGTTCAGCAAACGTGATGAAAAGGGCGAACTGACGGGGGAGGAATTGGAGGGAATCGCCGCGCGCAGCGATTTCGATTTGTCGCAGCACCAGCGGTTCTCCGGCAAGGGCATGGGCGTGTATGATGAAGAACTCAAACTCGCCTGGCCCAAGCTGGCCGAGGCGAAAAAGGCGGAATTGTCCAACCGCTACTTTGAAGCGCGTTTGAAGTACTTGGGCAAAACGGGCGAATCCGCCGCCGACGCCGAACGGCTGGCCCGCGCCGATGCGGCCAATTTGGCCAAGGGCAACTACGTGCCCCACGTCATCGAACCCTCCGCCGGCGTGGACCGCCTGGCCCTGGCCCTTCTTTGCAACGCGTACTGCGAAGACCAGGCGCCGGACGAAAAGGGAAAGCTGGAATCGCGCGTCGTCATGCGCTTTCATCCCCGCACCGCGCCGGTGAAAGTCGCCGTGTTTCCCCTCCTCAAGAACAAGCCGGCCCTGGTCGCCAAAGCCCTGGAAGTCCGGGATTTGTTGCGGCCCCACATGACGGTGTTTTATGACGAGGCGGGTGCCATCGGGCGCCGATACCGCCGCCAGGACGAAGCGGGCACGCCGTTCGGCGTCACCATTGATTTCGAGACGCTGGGCGAGCAAGGCGCCGAACTGAAGGACACCGTCACCCTGCGCGACCGCGACACGATGAAACAACAGCGCGTGAAAATGAACGAACTTCTGCCTATATTGTCGGAAAGAATCAGATGATGCCAGCCGAACAGAAAGCGCCCGTGAAAACTCGCGCGGCCACGGTGGTGGAACCGCCGGTGAAGAAGCGCGCGCCCACGCTGTACGCCATCATTATTTTCAAGCTGATCAAGGGCCTGCTCTGCCTGGCGCTGGCGGTGGTGATCTACAACGAGGCCGATAACAACATCCCGCAAGATTATCAGGACTTTCTGCAAAACCATATAGTCAAGACTATTTTTAAAGACCTGAGAATTCATCCGGAGAGCAAGTTCTTCACCAGTCTGGCCGAGAACATTGGCAAGTTGACCGAGGCCAAAGTGGAGCGGGCGGCCTGGGGCGCCGTGCTTCTCAGCCTTTTCCCGCTGGTGGAGGGGGTCGGCCTGCTGTGTCGTGTCTCCTGGGCGGGCTGGCTGGCCATCGGCGAATCGGCGTTCTTTCTCCCCATCGAGTTTTACGAACTGGTGAAACCGAACACCTTTTCGTGGTCCATTCTCGTGGTCACGGTGATCAACATTATTATCGTTTGGTATCTCTACGACAATCGCGAGGTTCTGTTTCGCCACCACGTTCCCCGCCATCCGGGCGGCAGTTAACGTATGCAAGGATCGCTTTCATATGATACACAAGATATAGTTGACAAGATGCCCGCTCCCGGCGCGCGTGTCAATACGGCCAAACTGGACAACGCTTAAGCTCTGGCCACGCCTTTCCCTTGTTTTTCCCGGCCACATCTTGTAAATTGGAACCGTCATGCGAAAGAAAACGGCGAATAAGAAGCGAATCGAATACCCAGCCGAGACCAATGGGTCTCGTTGGGCGGCTGACGCGCGGCGTATGGCTGGCAAGCTCACGCCGGAGCAAGAGGCCACTCATTTTGCGCGCGGGATGGTGAAGATCTATGGCGGTCGGCCCAAAGAAATCATTGGCGCTGGACGCTAACGTGCTCCTTGACCTCGCTGAGGAGCGTGATTTCGCCCACGAGTTCAGGGAGGCGTTCGCAAGACGAGGTTATTCCTTTTTGATCCCGCCGACGGTCATCGCGGAACTCGATCTTCTCGCCACGCTCGGACGCGCTCGGCAACGCCGATTGGCTGACATTTCATTGGGAAGAATTACCAGATGGGGATGCCAACCTTTCACTTTGTCGTCCACCGATTTGGCTATCGCTGCGCGTTTCGCCGCCCGGTTGTTGGACTTGCGGCTGATACCGGAAACAGAATTGAACGACGGGAAGATTCTTGCCCAGGCGTCGTTGGCCGGAGTTCCGCTATTGGTGACTTCCGACAAGCACCTGCTCGATATTGGCGAAGACGCACTGCTTCCCGCCTTCAACGAGGCTGACCTGCCGCCTGTTCATCCAGCGCATCCAAAACGGTTGATGAGCGCGGTCCGGTGAAGCGGGCCTGACTCCGCGACGATGGTGCCGCTCCTTTTGCCGCCAGCTTCCGGAGGGCGGCAAGATCGCCGGCGAATTCTTCGGTTTCCCACGCCCGGAAAGCCTGCGCCTTCTTCAAAAAGCGGCCTTCTTCAAGAAGGCAATTGACCGGCTGGCAAACCCAAGGCAGCCATATGGGAACGGCTCTTTTCCGGCGTCTCGTGCAGCACGGCGCGCCAGCCGCGGGCCAGGCCGGCTTCCATGTTCTCCGGGCGGTCGTCCAGATACAGAATGTCCGCGCCGCTGCGGCCGGTTTGGCGTTCGACCACTTCGTAAATTCGAGGATCGGGCTTCATCACGCCCTGCTCGTAGGAAAGAACATAGCCGTCGAACCGGGAGAAAAACGGGAAGCGGCCGCGGATGTGGCGGTCGGCCAGCTCGTTGGTGTTGGAAAAAATCCAGGCCGGAATTCCGGCGGCCCGCAACGCGGCGTGCAGCGCGGTCATGGGCTGGATCTCGGTAAAAATGTCCGCGAACGCGGCGCTGAACTCCGCCAGCCCGCCGTCATATCCCGAGGCGGCGCGCACGCCTTCGTAAAATTGCGCGGTGCTGAGAGCGCCGGTTTCGTATTGACGCAACAGCGGCGAGGCGCAGAGCAAACGCTGCATTTCCGCGTCCGCCAGCCGGGTGCGCCGCAGGATTCGCCTCGAGGCGATGCTGTAATCATAATCCACCAGGACTTTTCCCAGGTCAAACACCACGACGGAGGGAGGGTTCATGTTCTCAAGCTTTGTTTGACAGCAGGGCGTCACGGAGCCAGATCGCGCCGGCCCTCCAGGGCGCGGCCGAGGGTGATTTCGTCGGCGAATTCCAGGCCGCTGCCGGCGGGCAGCCCGTAGGCGAGACGCGAGATTTTTGCGCCCCGGCCCGCCAGGCGTTTGGCCAGATAGAAACTGGTGGCGTCCCCTTCCACATCGGTGCTGAGGGCGAGAATGACTTCCTTCACCCCGCCGCCCAGGCGCGCTTCCAGGGCGGCGATGCGCAAGTCCTCCGGCTCCACTCCGTTGAGGGGGGAAATCTTCCCGCCGAGGACATGATATTTCCCGCGGAAAACCCCGGCTTTTTCGAGGGAGAAAATATCCACGGGACGCTCCACCACACAGATCGAAGCGGCATCGCGCCGGTCATCGGCGCAGAGGGCGCAGGGATCGCGCTCGGTCAGGGCGCCGCAGAGGGAGCAGGCGCGAATCTTTTCGCGGGCGTTGAGGAGGGCCTCGGCCAGTTGGCGGACGGCTGGCGGCTCCGTTTGGGCCAGATGCAAGGCGAGCCGTTCGGCGGAGCGGGGACCAATGCCGGGCAAACGGCTCAAGGCGGCCACCAGCGAAGTGATCGGTTCGGGAAGGAGCATGGGGCGGCGGGTTACATCCCGGGCAGGTTGAAGCCCTGCGTCGCCTTGCCCATTTCCGCGTTGGAAATCTTTCTTGCCTCCTCCAGCGCCTGGTTGACGGCGGACAGGATCATGTCCTCGAGCAACGGGGCGTCGGCGGGATTGATCGCCTGCGGATTGATGCGGATGGAGGCGACCGAGCCGTCACACTTGGCCACGACCTTGACGGCGCCGCCGCCGCTGCTGGTTTCGACCGTGCGGGAGGCGAGCTGGACCTGGGTTTGTTCGATTTGCTGCTGCACGCGCGCAGCCTGTTTCATGAGTTTTCCGAGGCTTGGCATAGGGTTTTGGATTGCGGATTGCGGATTGCGGATTGCGGATTGCGGATTGATCCGCTGTTGGAGTGATGGAGTGGTGGAGTGGTGGAATGATAGTGTGATGGCTGGCTGAATCCGCCTTTTTCCCATTACTCCAGCACTCCAACACTCCGTTGGGCGCTTTGAGGGAGGGGGAGGTTTTCATTTCACTATTCTCTATTCACAATTCACTATTCTCGGCGGAGGGCGCATTCAAGACCTCACGTCAACAATTTGACCCTTGAATATCTCCAGGGCTTTTTGAATCAAAGGATCGTTTCTAAAGTCATCCTTGCCGGCGGCATCCGGAGGCGGATTCTGCCGGGGCGGCTCGACGGCGGCCGCAGGTTGGGCGGCTGGAACCGCCGGGGCTGGCGCGGGCGCGGGCGCGGGCATCGGCTGCGCCGGGCGGTTTGGCGGCGCGGCGGCTTGCACGAACTTGACTTGCATGTGCGGATAACCCAGTTCGGACAATTTGGTTTGCAGCAGGGTGTGATTCTTGGCGTTGTCCACCAGGCCCATCTGGTCCGCAAACTCGGGGTCAAACCCGATGGTCAACAATGTTTTAGAAAGGGAAACCGGATGCGCTTCCGCAAAGTAGGATCGCACAAACGGGCTGGCCCGGCCGACCGCCTCCACCAGCTTGCTCCAAAGGGTTTCCAGTTCACTGCCGCCGGCGGGCGCGGGATGGAACTCCGCGGTGGCCGGGGCCGGCGGGCGGACCGCGGCGGACGCCGAAGCCGGCGGCGGCGCGGCGGCGGAATGCGTTTTGGAAGCAGCCGTGCGCGGCAAGGCGCCGCCGGCCTCGGCGCGCAATTGCTGCAATTGCCGCAAAATGGCGTCAATGCCGACGGCCTGGCGCGCCTCGATCATTTTCAGCAACGTCACCTCCAGCAGGATTTTTCGGGAAGCGGTGTCGCGCAGGCGTCCCTCGCAATCGGCCAGCACGTCCATCATCCGGGTCAGGCCGTCGGTGGTGAGCCGGGCCGATTGTTGGGCCAGGACGGCGGCTTCGGCTTCCGAGGCTTCGATGAGGGCCAGGTCGCCGCGCGAAACCTGAAAGATGAGGAGGTTGCGAAAATGCTGGAGCAGTTCGGAGACCAGCCGGCCCAGGTCCTTGCCTTGCTGGGCCAGTTCATTCAACAGGCGCAACGCATTTTCCGTTTCTCCGGCCAGCACGGCTTCGCTCAAGGCCAGAATCTGGCCCTGCGCGGCCAAACCAAACATGGCCAGAACATCCGCCTCGGCAATTTCCGCGCCGCAAAAGCTGATGAGCTGGTCCAGCGCCGATTCGGCGTCGCGCATGCCGCCATCGGCCCCGCGCGCAATGGCGTGAAGCGCGGCCGGGTCAATGCCGACGGATTCCTTTTGGGCGATCTGGCGCAATTGTTTGACAATCAAACCGGCCGGGATGCGGCGCAGATCAAAGCGCTGGCAGCGGGAAAGGATGGTGGGCAGCACCTTGTCCGGCTCGGTGGTGGCGAACATGAATTTGACGTGGGCGGGCGGCTCTTCCAGCGTCTTCAACAGCGCGTTGAAGGCGGCGTTGCTGAGCATGTGGACCTCGTCAATGATATAAATCTTGAATCGCGCGGAAGCCGGCGCGTACTTGCAGGTTTCGCGCAGTTCGCGGACCTGTTCGACGCCGTTGTTGCTCGCGCCGTCAATTTCCAGCACGTCCAGGGAGTGGCCATCGGCGATTTCCAGGGCGCGCGGGTCGTCGTCGGCGAAGTCCACCCGGGGGCCGTCCGCGCAGTTGAGGCATTTGGCGAAGATGCGGGCGATGGTGGTTTTGCCCGTGCCGCGCGGGCCGACGAACAGGTAGGCGTGGGCGATGCGCTTGCGGGCAATGGCGTTGGCCAGGGTTTGGGTGACGTGCTCCTGGCCCACCACATCCTCGAACCGCTGCGGACGATATTTACGCGCTATGACTTGATAGGACATCTGTTTTGGGTTGCGGATTGCGGATTGCGGATTGCGGATTGAAAAACAAGCAGCGTGGCGACGCTTTCAGTTTTTTCCAATCCGCAATCCGCAATCCGCAATCCGCAATCGGGAAAATGCCAGGGTGACCACGGCGGATGCGGAGCAGACTGCCGTTGCTGCATTCCTGCCCTGGCGGGGTTCGTGAGTCCACATTCCATGGGCCCTGGCAAATTCAGG
>Ga0182027_10006214_pt1 | contig 17967 bp, 11 predicted proteins | sample 712E1DmetaG_FD_121300 | JGI IMG/M metagenome (GOLD analysis project Ga0182027, IMG submission 121300) | Permafrost microbial communities from Stordalen Mire, Sweden - 712E1D metaG (Illumina Assembly) | ecosystem: Environmental > Terrestrial > Soil > Wetlands > Permafrost | place: Sweden... | reverse complement strand
TTGCCGCCGATGAGAATCGCATAGTCCTTTGCATTCATAAACCAGATCATCAACATCCCCGTCGCGTAGCCCGTCACGCCGCCAATGAAGGAGAACCAGCCCACTTTGGAATTTCGGATTCCCATCGCCCGGTCCATTCCGTGGATTGGGAACGGAGTAAAAACGTCCCAATGCCGGAATCCCTCCCGGCGCACCTTGTCCGCCGCGCCGAGGATGGCCGCCGGGTTTTCAAATTCCGCCAGGATGGCATAAGGCCGCGCGTTCATCGGTGGCGTCCTCCGGTTTTCGCACCGCCCAGCGGATGATGCGGGTCGGCTTGCGGCGTCACGCCCTTGACTTCCGCGATGGCTATCAACGGGACGTAGCGCAGGAACAACAGGAACATCGTGAAGAACAAACCAAACGTCCCGAGGAACTGCAAAATGTCCACCCATGTCGGGCTGTAATAACCCCAATTGGACGGCAGGAAGTCCCGGTGCAGCGAAACGACCACAATGACAAATCGTTCAAACCACATCCCGATGTTCACCATGATGGCGAGAATGAAAACGAAGATCATGTTCGTGCGAACCTTCTTGAACCAGAAAAGCTGCGGGACCAGGACGTTGCAGAGGATCATCATCCACTCGGCCCACCAGTACGGCGCTGGCTGAATCCCGTACAGCGGCGCGATAACGAACGGGTCGGCCAGGCGGCTCTGCAAGAAAACGAATCTCTCATAAGGATTGCCCCCATACCAGGCGATGAAAAATTCCATCACGTAGGCATAAGCCACAATCGAGCCGGTCAACAGCAGCACCTTGCACATCAACTCGACGTGCCGCACGGTAATAATCTCCTCCAGTTTCAGCAGCCGCCGCAGCGGTATCAGCAGTGTCAACACCATTCCAAAACCGGAGTACACCGCCCCCGCCACAAAGTAGGGCGGGAAAATGGTGGTGTGCCAGCCGGGCAGTTGCGAGACCGAGAAATCCAGCGACACGATGGAATGCACCGAGAGCACCAGCACCGTGGACAGCCCGGCCAAAATCAGGTAGGCCTTCTCATAATTGCTCCAGTGCCGGTTGGAACCCGTCCAGCCCAGCGCGAACAGCCCGTAGCCGATCTTCCGCGCCTTGGTCTTCGCACGGTCCCGCATGACCGCCAGATCGGGGATCGTTCCCATGTACCAGAACAGCACCGACACCGTGAAATAGGTTGACACCGCGAATACGTCCCACATCAACGGCGAGCGGAATTGCGGCCATATCCCGTTGGAATTGGGGATGGGAAACAGCCACCAGCCGTACCAAATCCGCCCGATATGGATGAGCGGGAAAATGCCCGCGCACATCACCGCAAAGATCGTCATCGCTTCCGCCGCGCGGTTGATCGAAGTCCTCCATTTCTGCCGCAGCAAAAATAAAATCGCCGAGATCAGCGTCCCGGCGTGCCCGATGCCGATCCACCACACGAAATTGACAATCGCGTATCCCCACATCACCGGATGGGTCACACCCCACACGCCCACGCCGGTGGACATCAGATACAGGATGCAGAGAAAGCAGACCGTCATCATCGTCACGCTGATGGCAAAACAATACTTCCACCAGGGCGGCGGCGCGCCCTCGGCCACTCCGGCAATCTTGTCGGAAAGCCAGCCGATGCCGTGCCCGCCTGCCACCAGCGGTTCGCGTTCCAGCTCGGCGGGCGGCGCGCGCACCACCAGGGGCGCCTCGCGGGTTGTCATCGTGGCTTGGGAAACGTCCGCCATTAAGGATTTCCTTTCTCAGGCGGCCCGATTTCTTCCAAGGCGGGGCGGCCCATGGTTTCGGAATACTGGTCGTAACTGTAAGGCGCCGGATGCTTCTGGTAATCCGGCATGGCCGGATTCGGATTGCGCACTTTCGCCAGATAGGCCAGGCGCGGTTTGGTGTTCAAAAAGTCCAGGACCGTGTAATTGCGCGGATTGGCCTTCCACAGGCTCACGGTGCTGGCCGGGTCGGACGTGTCGCCAAAGGCAATCGCCTCCGCCGGACAAGCCTGCTGGCAGGCCGTCCTGGGAATGGTGCCGGCTTTCTCCGACAACTTGACAGGCGCCGAATCGCGCGCCTTGACCTTCGCGGCGATCTTGGCCTGTTCGAGCCGTTGCAGGCAGAAGGTGCATTTCTCCATCACCCCGCGCATCCGCACCGACACGTCGGGATTCTTCACCATTCGCGCCAGTTGCCATTCCAGTTCCGGCAGGTTGCCGCGGTCGGGATTATTCCACCACCGGAGCAACTCCCATTGGCCGTCCGTCCGGTCCCGCGGATCGAGCGGGCTTTGGTAAAGCTTGTCAAGCAAGCGCCGGTTGTAATCGAAGAAATTGAAGCGCCGGACCTTGTAGGGGCAGTTGTTGGAGCAATACCGCGTGCCGACGCAGCGGTTGTACACCATCACGTTCAGCCCTTCGTTGTCATGCGATGTTGCATTGACCGGGCAAACACTCTCGCAAGGGGCGGCTTCGCAATGCTGGCAGAGCATCGGCTGGACGACCGCCTGAGGATCATCCTCGGGGTTCGGCCCCGCGACGGCATAATAGCGGTCAATCCGTATCCAGTGCATCTCGCGGCTTTTGCCGACCATTTCCCTGCCCACAATCGGGATGTTGTTCTCGCTCTGGCAGGCCGCCATGCAGGCCGAGCAGCCCACGCATTTGTTCAAATCTATCGCCATGCCCCACTGATGCAGCCCCTGGGCCTTGGCGTCGTCGAATGGATTGGGATACATCGGCGCGACGATGGGCGGCTTCTCCAGGCTCATGCTCGGGGCGAAATACGGCTGCTTGCGAAAGTCCTCCAGGTTGGTCTCGCGCACCGGGGCGCGGCCTTCCATGCTCCAATGACTTTGCGTGGTGGAGAATTGATGCGTTTCGCTCGTGAGGGACAGTTTTGCGTTCCGCGCATAGTGCATCGCGTCGGTTGTCCGCACTTTGTAGGCGTTGTAGCCGCAACCGCGCCCAATTCGCCCCGTCTTTTCCCGCCCGTAACCCAGCGCCAGCCCCAGAGTATAATCCGCCATGCCGGGCTGCACCCAGACCGGCCCGCGCACCCCCCGCTCGCCCAACCGGATCTCCACCACCTGATCGAGAAATTGTTGTGTCTGGTCCCGCTTCGGCACCGGAGCCACGCCCAGTTCCCGGGCCGTCTTGGGACTCATCAGAATCGCGTTGTCCCAAGTCAGCTTGGTAATCGGGTCCGGCAACTCCTGCAACCAGCCATTATTATTATGCCGTCCGTCGTCCATCTTGTAATCGCGATGGAAAACCACGTCCAGGTTGTCCTTGTCGGGCATTGCCTTGGGCGCTTCCAACAACGCCAGCATTGGCTCAAACAGCTTCTGGTTGAACTCCACGCTCACCGGCACAGCCGCGCTGCCCGCGAGAAAACCGTCGCGCAAAAATTTTCGCCATTCGTTCTCGCCAGGCCCGGCGACGAGGCGAAAAGTCTCCCGCACGATGTCGTAAGGCTTGGTCGTTTTCGCGCCCGCCAGAATCGCCAGCACTTCCAGTTCCGTCAGCCCGTCAAACATCGGCTCGATCAACGGCTGAATGGGAACCAGCGTGCCGTTGGCCGTCAGTCCGTCGCCCCACGATTCCAGAAAATGCGCCATCGGCAAATCCCATTGGTTTGCCACAGTCACGTTTATTCCAACCCATGATGATTCATCTTCGTAATAACCGAGCCGCACGACCGTCCTGATTGATCGCCTCGGAGACACCCTCGTATTACTCGTCAGGACTTTTGGCTCCTCCCACTGTCGGAAATTCAAATCCATCGGCGCATTGTAAGCCGGATTGCCGCCCAGCATTATTAGCGTTTGCACCTCTAGCAGCTTAATCGCATCCGCCAGCGCGGCAATGTTCTCCTCCTTGCTTTCCGGGACTTCATGAAATTCGACCGTATGCGCGGCCACCGCCCCCAGAGCCTCGTTGATCACCAGAACCAGCATTTGGGCCGTTGCTGGCAAACGGTAGCCGGCCATCACGACGCTTTTCTCGCCGCTCTCCTTCAAGTCCTTCGCGCAAGGCACAATCCAATCATCATAAGCCGCCGCCAGGGCCGACACCTCCTTCAACTTGGCGTCCCAATCCCCGGCGGGCAGGATGTTGAGCGCGAGCCGCGCCACCACCGCCACCATCAGGCTGGGCGGGACGCGCAAACGATGGTCCGCGTTCATCCCTGTCAAGGTGAAAAGGCTCTCCACCGCGTACAGACGGCTCATCGGGTCGTCCTTGCCCGCCAACTGGCGGCCTTTGGCGAATCGCCGGATATTGGCCGCCGCATTTTCCTCGCTGCCGAGAAAATCACAATCCAGCGCCAGAATCTTCTCCGCCCTGTCCAAATTGTAAAAGGGCGCGACCGATTTGTCATAAGCCAGCGAGGCCGCAACTCGCGCCGCATCCAGGTCCACCGGCTCATAAACAAACCAGCGCGCCTTGGGATATTTTTCGCTGGCCATCCGCTGCATCCGCGCGCGGGAAGGCGAACTGCTTTGCTCCATCAAAAACGCCACACCATCACCATCCCCGAAGGTCCCGGCCAAATCCGACAAGGCGTCCAACGCCGCCGCCTTCGTGCTTAGGCTCCCGTTCTTTGCATAGCGCAGCGCCCGGTCCGGATCGTAAAGACCCAGCACCGACGCCTGCGCGAACGGGTCCGTGCCGCCGTTGCTGTCAAGCAGATCCGGGTTGCCCTCCACTTTGGTTGGCCGCCCGTCGTTGGATTTCACCAGCAGCGGGACCGCGCAGCGGCGCGAGGGCATTGCGGTAGCGAAGTATTGCGGCACGCCGTGCGCGTAGTTCTCCGGCATCTTCGCGAACGGATAAATGTTCTCCGTCGGCCGCCGGCAACCCGTCGCGCCCAGGCCCGCCAGCAGGAACGACGCCGACATGATCTTCACGAAATGACGCCGCGTCACCGGATCAAGAAACTCGCCCGCTCCGGCCGGGAACTCATTTTCCACCCATTGGCGCAACTCCGGCCTGTCCGCCAGTTCGTCCAAACTGCGCCAATACGCCGGGCCGCTGCTCGATTGCGGATTGCGGATTGCGGATTGCGGATTGCCCATGACGGTAGGGCGAGACTCTGTCGAGCCGTGACTCGATTGCGGATTGCGGATTGCGGATTGCGGATTTTCCTTGCCGGCAGGGTCCCGACTCGTCGGGATCAAGCCGTGAATAGTTTGGTTGAGTGGAGTTTTCATCGGTGGCAAGTCGAGCAGGTTTCCAGCGATTGCAGACGCCATTCCTGGACAATCTCACGGCCCGTCTCCAGTTGCTTTGCCGGTGAAGACGCTTTCCAGCTTAAATCCGTGATCTTGTCCAGCGGACGAACCCGCGCCGCCGGGTCACGATGGCAGTCCAGGCAAAACGACATGCTCAACGGTTTGGCCTCATACACCTCGTCCATCTGGTCAATCCGCCCGTGGCATTCCACGCAACTGACACCCCGGTTGACATGCACGGAATGGTTGAAATAGACATAATCGGGCAGCTTGTGGATTTGCACCCAGGGTATCGGCTCGCCGGACGCCGCGCTTTCGCGGACCACCGCCAGCCGGGCGTCGTCCTTCAACACCTGCACATGGCAGTTCATGCACGTCGCGGTCGCCGGGATGTTGGAATACCACGACTTTTCCACCGTGCTGTGGCAATAGCGGCAATCCAGCCCCAGTTGATTCACATGCACGCTGTGCGGAAACGCCACCGGCTGGATCGGCTCGTAACCCACCCGCGTGTACTTGGGCGTGAAATAATAAGTGACCCCGGCCAGAACGCCGGCGCCCGTCAGCAGCGCCGCAACGATCAAGTTGCGCGGCAGGCGGTTCGTCCACTTTGGAAAAATGTCTGACATCTCTGCGCTTGCAAAAACAACTCACTGACAACGAAACACTCTCCCGCACTTCCAACGCCCCGGCAAGAGACTTTTCTCAACTCCGTCACGAAATAGGTTATGTTGAACAAATCTATTAGCAATACTGAATATGGCCCCCCAGGCCTCCCTTGCGTCCCTTGCGTCCCTTGCGTCCCTTCCAATGCAATCCGCGCTACGTTAAACAGAGGCGGCGCAGCAGCGCCGCCCTACCGAAAACTTGTAACATTTTGCGGGTTTTGCTTCTAAAGCCGATGTATGAATGAATCGAAAACGGCCAAAGACATGCCAAACCAATGCCCCCAATGCGGCGCGGCGCTGCCCGGCGGCGCGCTGGAGGGGCTTTGCCCGGCCTGCCTGCTCAAACAGGGCGCGGAAACAGGGCCGCCGCCGGAATCCGTCCCCTTCCAGCCGCCGAGCCTGGAGGAGGTGGCGCGCCTGTTTCCGCATTTGCAAATTCTCGCTTTCCTCGGCAAGGGCGGCATGGGCGCCGTGTATAAGGCCCGCCAGCCCGCGCTGGACCGGCTGGTCGCGCTGAAAATCCTGCCGCCCCAGGCCGCCGCCGGGCCGGGTTTCGCCGAGCGGTTCAACCGCGAAGCCCGCGCGCTGGCCCGGCTCAACCATCCCAACATCGTCGCCGTCCACGAATTCGGCCAGGCCGGCGCCTCGCCCTTTTTCATCATGGAATTTGTGGACGGTCTGACGCTGCGCCAGTTGGAACACGCCGCGCGCCTTTCGCCGGACGAGGCGCTGCGCATCGTGCCGCAAATTTGCGAGGCGCTCCAGTACGCGCACGACGAGGGGATCGTCCACCGCGACATCAAGCCGGAGAACATACTGATTGACAAGAAGGGCCGCGTGAAAATCGCCGATTTCGGCATCGCCAAAATCATCGCTCCCCAACCCGGTAGGGCTGACCTGCCGGTCAGCCCTGAAATTGGGGCCGCGCCGCAGCACGGCCCTACCGGCATCGTGGGCACCCCTCACTACATGGCCCCCGAACAATTGGAGACGCCGCAAACGGTGGACCACCGCGCCGACATATTTTCATTGGGCGTGGTTTTTTATGAAATGCTGACCGGCCAGTTGCCGCTGGGCAGATTCGCCCCGCCCTCAAGAAAGGTGCAGATAGACGCGCGGCTGGACGAGGTGGTTCTCCGCGCCCTGGAGCGCGAGCCGGAGCTTCGCTACCAGCACGCCGCCGAAGTCAAAACAGAAATTGACACCATCACCTCAACCCCGCCCGGCGCGAGTCCTTCCGGGGAGCACATGCGCCCCCGCATGTCCCAGTCGGCGCCCCCGCTGACTGGTTCCCTCCAATCTCCCAACAAAATCCTGTCCTCGCTGTCAGTGAGCTTCTTCGGCGTGGGATTGTTGGCGTGGCCCTTTCTATGGGCGATGCGAGCCAATGCAGGAGTGGCGTTGGTTTTTATCCTATTCTTCCTTGCGCTGGCACTGATATTCGGCCTCATCAGTTGTCCACGGCGGGTTCGGTGGGGCGTTGTCACCGCGATGGTTGTCATTGAGCTGGTTGTCACGTTGATGATCGGTGTTGGTGATTGGTACAAGGATGCCGAACATTACTCCAGGCTCAACCATGGCTTGTTCTTTGTGCTTGACCTGGTCGTCCTGTTTGTTGTGTGCGTGATCGTTTCTGGCGTGATGAGTTGGCTTTTAAAAGTCCTCGACAAGCTCAGGACGCGGTCATCACTTTCACCTGCGCCACCGCCCGCAAACCTCCGGGTATTTTCTTGGCTGGCCCTGGGCTTCTTCATCGTTGGATTGTTGGGGTGTCCATTCTTGATAGCGATTCACGCCAATGAGCATGCGGCGGTGATTTTCAGCGGCTTGTGTCTGCTACTGGCGCTGATCCTTGGTATCATCAGTTGGCGTGAGCGGCTTGGACGGGTCATCGTCATCCTGACGATAGTCCTGCTGGTTCTGGAGATTGTGCTGATGTTCCTGCGTAATTGAAACCTGAAGATTCAACCCATTCCAACGGCCCGCCGCGCGATTATTTCGCGACGACGCGCTGGACAGTCGTGCTCGCCGCCGGAAGCCGCTCCACGCCCAACGCCGATGTGGCGCTGGAGGAACTGTGCCGCACTTATTGGTATCCCCTTTACGCCTACACCCGCCGCCACGGCCATTCGCGCGAAGACGCCGAAGACCTCACGCAATCTTTTTTCGCCCGCTTCCTGCAAAAGAATTACCTCGAAAAACTCCAGGCCGAACACGGCAAATTCCGCGCTTTCCTCCTCGCATCGCTCAAACATTTTCTGGCCAACGAATGGGACCGCGCCCGCCGCCAAAAACGCGGCGGCGGCCTCCCGCCCCTTTCGCTTGACTGGCAGAACGCGGACAGCCGCTACCAAATTGAGCCTGCCGATCTTCTTAGCCCCGACAAAATTTACGACCGCGCCTGGGCCGTGACTCTGCTGGAACGGGTCATCGGCCGCTTGCGCGAGGAGAGCGCCGCCGACGGGAAGGCCGCGCTCTTCGAGCGGTTGAAGCCGTTCTTGATGATGGGCCGGGGCGACATTCCCTACGCCCAGGCCGCCGCCGGGCTGGCCATGACGGAAGGGGCGGCGCGCGTGGCGGTCCACCGGCTGCGCCGCCGCTACCGGGAAGTGTTGCGCGAGGAAATCGGCCAAACCCTGTCCGATCCGGCGCAGGTAGAGGAGGAAATGAGGGCCTTGTTCAGCGCGTTTGGCGGGTGAAGCCTCTTAGACGGTAGGGCGAGACTCTGTCGAGCCGTGACTCGATTTTTCGGGGAAAAAGTCACGGCTCGACGGAGTCTCGCCCTACCGTCGAGGGCAATCCGCAATCGTGGACAGTGCCAGGCGGGACGCCTGCCACGGCGGGCGGGACGCCCGCGCTCCCCAATCCGCAATCCGCAATCGAGTCACGGCTCGACGGAGTCTCGCCCTACCGGGTTGGGATACGATTCGGCAATTTAGCGGCTCTCTGCCGAGAGCCGCTACGAAACATCAATCTTGAATTCGGCGGTCAGCCGAGGAAGCTCGTGTCGTAAGGCTTGCGCATTTCGCGCGCCACCATGGCGTTGCCTTCGGCCGCATTGTCGCCAAAGAAGGTCTCCTTCACCGGGTCCCATTGGAACTTATGGCCCGTGCGCAGCGCGATGACGATCAGATGCCCGACCACTGCCGACTGATGCCCCGTCTCGACCGCCGAAATGGGATCCTTCCTCGATTTCACGCAGTCCAGGAAGTTGCCCATGTGGTTGCTCGAGCTTTCCAGTTTCACCGCGCCGGCCGGCAGCGGCGTGGTCAACAAGTCCTCATCGCTGGCGCTGATGCCGCCGCGGTTGACCCAGATCCAGCCGTTGGCCCCCGTGAATCTCAGGCCGTTGCGTTGCCCGTTCCGGTTGATGACGCCTCCGGTCCAGGTATCGTCCAAAGTAGTCTTGACAATTTGCGTGATCCCGTTGGCCCAGGTCAGGGTCGCTTCATATTCGCTGGGCGTCGTGTAGCCGCCGGCGATTGGCGGCGTGACCACCTTCGCTTCGATGGCGATTGGCCCGTCCTGCCCGATGGCCCAGCGCGCGATGTCGTTGTGATGCGCGCCCCAGTCGGTGACCGGGCCGCCCGCGTATTGCCACCACCAGCGGAACGTGCCGTGGGTGCGTTCCTTCTGATACTCGTCCGCCTCCGTTTGCCCGCGCCAGAAATCCCAATTGAAGCTCGCGGGCACCTGTTGTCCGGTGCGGAACGGCCCCGCTCGCAATCCGGCCGGCACCCAGACTTGGATGGTCTTCAGCTTGCCGATGCGCTCGTTGCGCACCAATTCGCAGGCCAGATGGAAATTGCGGTCGCTCCGCTGCTGCGTCCCGGTTTGAAGCACCACCTTGTTGTCCCGCACCGCCTTGATGATGCGCCGGCCTTCCTCAATCGTCAGCGTCAGCGGCTTTTCCGAGTAGATGTCCTTCTTGGCCCGCGCCGCCGCGACATTGATGAGCGTGTGCCAATGATCCGGCGCGGACTGGACGACGATATTGACATCCTTCCGCTCCATCACCTTGCGGAAATCGTTGTATTTGGTCGCCTTCGGGTAAGTTCGCAACGCCTGCGAGGCATGGCTGTCATCCACGTCGCAAACCGCGACAATGTCGCCGCGCCGGGACGCGTCGCGCGCGTCGTCGCTGCCCCGGCCGCCGTTGCCGATCCAGGCGATGCCCGGGCGGTCGTTCGGGCTGGCGGGGGCGGGCGGGACCTCCTGCGCGGCGGCCATTTCCCGTTCGAGGTACCAAAGTGGCAAACCGGTTGCGGCGGCGGTGGCCGCGCAGCGTTTTACAAATGATCTGCGTGAAATCTGAAAAGTTGTATTCATCATGGCCCCATTAAAACCTCCGCCGCTTTCCCGGTCAAGCCAAAAAAACCAAGAAAAGTAATGCGGGGTGCAGGACAAACATCTTCGACATCTGGGTAGGGCAGAGCTGCTGCTCTGCCCTGAATTCTTGGGCGGCGCAGCAGCGCCGCCCTACCGTAGAAGTGAACAATCCGCTCACCCTATCGCTTCGGCGATCAAATCATAATCCGTGTGGCCGATGATCTTGACGCGGGCGAATTCGCCCGGCGGCAATTTCCCGCGCACATAAACCCGCCCGTCAATCTCCGGCGCGTCCGCCTGGCTGCGCGCTATCGAAAAACGCCCGCTCCCGCCGGGGCCGGTGTTTTGCGTTCCTTCGCGGATGGCGGAGGAACGCATCAGCCCGTGCTCCCATGAACTGACACTTGCGGCCCGCAAATCGTCCGGCCGGGCCTCGGCTTCGATCAGCACGGTCATCTCTCGCCCGACGCGCGAGGCGGCAATTTTCCGCGCCACCTTGAGTTGCTCGGCCATCGCCAGCTTCTGCCGCTCCTTCCTGACCCGCGCCGGTATTTGGCCCTCCATTTTCGCCGCGCGCGTGCCTTCCTGCGGCGAGTAGGTAAAGACGCCCAGCCGCTCGAACTTCGCCGTCCGGATAAATTGCAGCAGCGCCTCGAAGCAGGCCTCCGTCTCGCCGGGAAAGCCCACAATAAAAGTCGTGCGCAGGGCGATGCCGGGGATGCCCGCGCGGATCTTCGCCAGCAAGTTCACTATATGCTCTCGCGACGTCTCGCGCCGCATCCGTTCCAGCATGTTCCCATGGATGTGCTGCAGCGGGATGTCCGCGTAACGCGCCACTTTGCGGCATTGGGCGATGGTGTCAATCAATTCCCCGGTCCAATGCGCCGGATGCGTGTAGAGCAGCCGTATCCAAAATTCCCCCGGCAGCGCGTTGAGCGCGCAAAGCAGCGTGGAAAGCGTGGGCGCTTCGGACGGCAGCGCGCCCGCGGCGGCCGCGAATTTTTCCGGGGACGAAATCGCGCCGCCGCGATGCGGGCGCAGGTCCAGGCCGTAATAGGTCGAGTCCTGGGAGATGAGGTTCAACTCCCGGGCGCCCCCGGCCAGCAGTTGCCCGGCCTCCCGCACCACGTCCGCCTGCACGCGGCTGCGATGCGCGCCGCGCATTCGCGGGATGATGCAAAAGCTGCACGGATGATTGCAGCCTTCCGCGATCTTGACGTAAGCGAAATGCCGCGGGGTCAGCCGGAAGCGCGGCGTGGCGAAATCGGGGATGAAACTGGGCCGCCGATGAACCCGCACGACCGGCCCCGCCGCGCTCTGTAGCGTCGAGCCTCCGCCTTGATCCGCGGGCTGTAGCGTCGAGCCTCCGGCTCGATCCGCGACCGGATGGGACTTTTCCTCCATCCCGCCCTGTCGCTTTTCATTAGCCTTGACAGATCCGCCGCGCAGCAGTTTCGCGCGCCGTCCGGCCAGCGCCTGATGCACAATTTCCGCAACTTGCGCCACCTGGTCAATGCCCATGAACGCGTCCACCTCCGGCAGCAGCTTGGGCAGATCGCCGCCAAAACGCTGCGGCAGGCAGCCCGCCACGATCAGCGCCTGGGCGGGATTGCTTTGGGCGCGCGCCTGGGCGAATTCCAGAATGGCATCCACGCTTTCCTTCTGCGCCGCGTCAATGAACGAACAAGTATTGACAATGACCGCATCGGCCTGGCCGGCTTCATTGGTGATTTCGATCCCGCTCTGGAGCAGCGAGCCGAGCATGATCTCGGCGTCCACAAGATTTTTGGCGCAGCCGAGCGAAATCAAGCCCACGCGCACCGGGCGATGGTTGCGTTTTGTCATGGCTGCCCGAACGCTCAGTGTCTCGGCAGGGGCAATGTTTCCCCCGCGGTATCGGCGGTCTGATAAAGGCCCGGCCCCAGCCCGTCCAGCGGGTGCCGCGCCGCACGGTGGTTCAGCAGCACGATGCCGGCCGCCACCGCGCCCACTACCAGCACGACGGCGAGCAGGGGCAGGAGCATCCGCCGGCCCGCGGTGGAAAGATGAAACAGCGCGGAGTCCATCAGGCCCGATGCCGGCGAGTGAAAAGCCGGCGGCCCCTGGTTGCCGCTTGCGGACAGTTCCTGATTAAGCTGCGCCATGATGGCCGTCGTGTCCAACTTCAGCGCCGTGGCGTAAGTGCGCACAAATCCCCGGATATAAACCGGCGCGGAAAAAACGTCATAATTTCCCTGGTCAATGGCGCGGATATGGTCGCTGCGGATCTTCGTCATGTCCGCGACCTCCGTCACCGTGAGCCTTTGGGCCTCGCGCGCCGCTTTTAATTGTTCGCCAACCGTTGCCATGTCAGCCCAACCATAAGTCCACTCCGCCCCCGTGGCAAGCTCTGTCGCGGCGCCGCGATCTTGCGGAATGTCCCCGCCGCGTTTAGGCTTGGCTCGATGAAAAGTCAAAAACTGTCAGACTATGAGCAAACCCGGCCGCAATGATCCCTGCCCATGCGGCAGCGGGAAGAAGTACAAGAAATGCTGTCTGCCCCGGGACGAGGCGGCGCAACCCCGGGTCGCCGCCGCAGAGCGTGAGAAGCCGTTTATCACCGAATTGCGGCCCGACCTGGATAAGGCGGTGGATCGCTTGTTGGAGCGGGTTGAGTTGGGCGAGGGCCGCTCGGTGGAACCTGAAATCAGGGCGCTGCTCGAAGAGCATCCCCGCTATCACATGACCCATTACGCGATGGGAGCCTACCTCGCGACGGTCACGAAAGATCCCGCCGGCGCAATGCCGTTTTTTGAGAAGGCGGTGCAGATATTTCCCTATTTTGCGGAGGCTCACTACAACCTGGGAGCTGCCGCCCTGACGCTTTGCGACGTGCCCAAGGCGGTCAAGGGGTTTCAGGCCGCGATGCGTTACTCTCAAGGGGACGATGGAATTGCGGAGCTGGCGCGCAAGCAACTGCAGTTTTTGGAGACAATCGTGCTCAAGGATTCGCCGTTCCCGGATTTGGACGCGTATCTGGCGAACGCAAAGCTCTTTGACGACGCCTACGTGTGTCTGGACAAGCGGGACTTTGAGCAGGCGGCCCGGCTTTTCCTCCGCGTTCTGAGCGGGAACCCCAAGCATGTCCAATCCTACGGGAACCTGGCCCTGGCTTATGCCGGGCTTGGACGGCGGGCCGACGCCCTGGAGTGTTTTGATCGCGCCCTGGCGCTTGACCCGGGTTATGAACCCGCGATGATCAACCGGCGTGTTACTGAGCGGATGCGCGAAGGGGAACCCTTTTTCCCGGACGCAATCCAAGAGACGCATTACTACCGGGACCGTCTCAAACAGGGGCGGTGAATCCAGTTGGTATCGTCCGGTTCAACCGGCTTGACCAGGCAAGTCTTGGCGGACTGGAAGTGCCGGATGGGCAGAGGCTGCACGTTCTGAACACCGCCACAAGGCTCATTCCGACACAAGGCTCATTCCCGTTGACTCACGTTATTGGGTGCAGGACAAAATTCTTCGTTTCTTCGGTAGGGCGGCGCTGCTGCGCCGCCCAAGAATTCAGGGCAGAGCAGCAGCTCTGCCCTACCGAAGACACTTCGTGAGAATTGTTCTTCGTTGCCGTTCCATAGCGGTGTGGCATTATTTGGCGCATGGCATTTCGCATTCATGACAGCGTGGTCCGCGGCGAGATTGACAATCGCGTGAAAGGTGTTGTGCGCGGCAAAATCTGGGTCGAGGGCCGCGCCGAGCCGCTGGTGCTCGATCTCGAAGGCAACGCCTGGCCTGATCTTGCCGGTTGCCTGCTCACTTTCACAAATCCGCGGCCGCGCATCCCGGATCCGGGTCTGGCTTCGCTGCATCCCCTCCAGCGCGGCAGCATCGGCGACCTCACAGCCTCGCGAAAGGTCCGCGTCTTTGACGTGCCGTTGCAACAGGCGCTGGACATGCTCCATCGTGAGGAGCGCCCGCCGGAGCATCTTGCCAACTGCATCTATCTCGAATGGTTCAGCGAGGCGAACGGGCGCGTGGTGGTCGAAAGCGCGGATTATGAATTGACGATTTCCACTCCCCGCTGGCGCATGACACCGCAGGAAAACGCCGAGCGCGCAAAACAGGCCGCCGCCGGCATGACTCACTTCATGGAAAAGCTCGCCAAAGCTATCGAACGGCAACAGCGCGGGCGGAAAGACCGCGGCGCTTCAGCATAAGGCGTCTGTTTCCATTTCTGTTCGGCATCAAATCCGGTCCAGCGCGGCGGCCGCCGCCTCCACGGGCTGGGAAGTGTCCTGGACAAATCCGCGCAGGGTTGACAGCGCGTCCTTCCAAGCCAGGCCCATCGGCGGCAGGAGCGCGTCCTGCAACGAGGCGGGTTCCGGCAGGCGGTTCTCAACGGCCAGGGCGCACCCCAGCGGAAGCACCGCGTCCAGCAAGGCGGCGCGGGCTTCCTCGGGCAATCCGCCGCCGGCCAGGAGCGCGGCCATTTTTAATTTCCGCGCCGCCCGCTGGCGATGGGCGGCGGCTTTCCCGAGTTCCGCATCCGAGAGCGGCGCGGGCAACGCCTGGCCCGCCTCCAGCGGCCAAAGCGCGCGGGTGGCGCGCGTGGTCCGGGCCACCAGTCCCGCCTCAATCAACCGCTGCAAGGCATCATCCGTCGCGCGGTCAACCACTTCCAGCCGCACGGGCGCCAGAGGGTCTGATTGCCCGGCGCCGAAGTAATCCTGGTGCAACGCGTTGAGGTTTTCGCGCCATTGCGCGGCATCGCGTTCCACCACGATGTACAGCACCGAATGAGGACCGTCCAGCGGGTAGCGTTCCTCGCAACGGCACAGGGCGCCGTTGATCCGCTGATGGGCGGCTTGGGCGAAGCCCAGCGGGCGGTCGGCGGGAAGCGGCGGCTTGGGCGTCGCAGCCGGCGGACTCCCCGCCACCGGGGTGATCAATTGCTGGAGCTTGGATAGGAAGGCCTGCCGTCCGCTGCGCAGTTTGATCTCGGCCAGGTTGCCCTTGTGGTCCAGAACCCCGTCGGAAAGCGCCTGTTTGTTGGAAAGGGTTTCGAGCATGCGTTGCTCGATGGTCTTTTCGGAAATGAGGTTGATGACGGTGACGGGGCGGGTTTGGTGTTTGCGCCAGGCGCGCGCAATGCGCTGCTCCAGCTTGGCCGGATTCCACGGCAAGTCGCAACTGACGACGACGCTGGCGTTTTGCAAATTCAGGCCCGACGCGCCGGAATCGGTGCTGAGGAATATCCGGCACTGCGGGTCGGACTTAAAAAGATTGATCTCGGCCCGCCGCCGTTTTTGAGGGACGCTCCCCGTGTGCCAGGCAAAACCCAGTTCGAGCCGCTCGCACAATTCCCGCGCCAGCTCCAGCATCCGCGTCCATTCCGAGAAAATGATGACCTTCACGTCCTGGTTGTCGCGACATTCTTCGAGGATTTTTTCCAGCTCCTTGATTTTGGGGCAGGCGCGATGTTCCGGGTTCAAAATGTAATTGGTGTCGCAGACCATGCGCATCATGTTCAGATGGCGCATCAATTTGTCCTGCTCCGGCTGCGTCAAGGGCCGGCGCGCGGCGATGGAAGCCAGCCTGGCGACGACGCCTTCGTGGCCGTCGTATTCGCCCTGCTGTTCGGCGCTGAGCGGGACGAAGTAATTGCGGTCCGTGCGTTCGGGCAACTCCGTCTCCACATCCGCTTTGCGGCGGCGCAGGATGAAGGGCTTGACGCGCAGGCGCAGTTTGTCCAGGTTGCGATAGGCCGAGGGCCGGCCCCGGTCGTCCAGTTCATAATACTCGCGGTTGAACCGGAAGAGCGGGCCGAGCAGCGACGGGTTCAGGAAATCCATCAGCGAATACAATTCATCAAGCCGGTTCTCAATCGGGGTGCCGGTGAGAATAAAAGCATAACGGCTGCTCAGGCGCTTGATGGCCTGGGTCGTTTTGGCACTCCAATTCTTGATCCGCTGCGCTTCGTCCAGCACCACGATGTCCGGCCGCAGCCGGTGGTTCACGTCCAGCGAGTCGGCCAGCATTTGTTCGTAATTGACAATGGTAAAGAACGGCGCGCCGGCGTAAGCGGCCAGCCGCCGCGCCCGGCCGCCATATACCAATTGATATGGCAGCGGCGTGAAACGCTGGATTTGTTCCTCCCATTCGCTCTTGAGCGAGGCGGGAGTGACGACGAGCACGCGGCGGGCTTTCTCCATCCGGTGCAGCAACGCGCAGGCCGCGATGGCCTGAATGGTTTTGCCCAAACCCATTTCGTCAGCCAGCAACGCCCGTTCCGTAAAGGCCAGGTGGAGCATCCCTTCGCGCTGATACGGAAAGAGCGGCACTTTGGTTTCCTGCGCCGGCCACTCGCCGCTCTGCACGTTGAGTTCGTACTGGCGGCGCAGCTCTTTGCGTTCGGCCGCCTGCCTCCGCTCCTGCAGCCACGGGTCCAACTCCTGCGAGACGCGCAGTTGCGGCACTGGGCCGGCCGCCAGTTCCCGCAACGCTTCCGCCGCCGCCTCCGGCGCCGACTCCACCAATTGTCCATCGTCATTGAACCATTCGCGCAAAGCCGCGGGCAACGGGCCGTGGCCGTTGACCAGGCGCAGCGTGTCATGCACCCGGTCCGGCAGCACCTCCAGGCGGGTGGAACCGTTTTGCGCCGCCGCCTCAAAAGCCCTTTGATAACGCGCTTGCAAGTGGAGCAAGACCGCCTCGACATGTTTGCAAGTGCCCAGGCCGTTGATGCGAAAATCAACGCATTGGCAGGCGAACTGCCGCTGGCCCAATTCGCGCACCTCGACCGAATAGGTCAGCCCGCTGCCCGACTTGACCTGGAAGTTGGAGAAAATGGGATGGGCGGGCGTGGCGTTGGTGATTTTGAAGTCTTCGGATTGCGCGCGCTCCCGGCGGCGGTTGATTTCGTCCTCATCGGTTGTGCGCCAATTATGGTGCGAGGGCACGGCGGGCGCTGATTTCGCTTTGTTGGGCATGATCGGCATATCCCACAGCATCGCGACTCCGGCGGCGGAGTCAACGCGGAGTTATTCCGCGTTATTCCCCGGTTATTCACAGACCCCCTGTAGCGGCGGTCTATGACCGCCGCTAATTCGTATTACAACGGTGGAATCAAGAACTGGTAATGGCATGATATCATTTGCAGTTCGCATTGCGCCGTTCCCGGGAAATTAGCGGCGGTCACAGACCGCCGCTACAGTGCGAAATTCTTCGCGCGACCGGGAAGGCTTTATGGGCTGGTCAAGCCGATTGGGACAAGTCACAATACCCTCAATGACCGACGCCGATTTTCTCCACGAAGAACCGCCAGGATACGGCGGAGGAGGAACCGCCGCACTCATCGCGCAATACCTGCGCAAACTCGAAGGCAACCTCAAACGCGGCGACGCCACCGAACACACCCATCGGCCCGTGCTGAAAGAATTGATCGAAGCCCTGGACGAAAACGTGACCGCCACCAACGAACCGAAACGTTCCCTATGCGGCGCGCCCGATTACGTCGTTTCCCGAAAGCGCGACCAACTCACCATCGGCTATATGGAGTCCAAGGACATCGGCGCGGACCTCGCCAAAATCGAGCGCGAGGACCAGATGAAACGCTATCTGCCGGCGTTGTCCAACCTGCTGCTCACCGATTACCTCGAATTCCGATGGTATGTGGACGGCAAAATGCGTGAGACCTTCCGCTTGGCCAACGTCGCCAGTGGCGGCAAGCTCGCGCCCGTTG
>Ga0182027_10006212_pt1 | contig 17968 bp, 14 predicted proteins | sample 712E1DmetaG_FD_121300 | JGI IMG/M metagenome (GOLD analysis project Ga0182027, IMG submission 121300) | Permafrost microbial communities from Stordalen Mire, Sweden - 712E1D metaG (Illumina Assembly) | ecosystem: Environmental > Terrestrial > Soil > Wetlands > Permafrost | place: Sweden... | reverse complement strand
GCTCCGGCGGTTCCGCTGGTGGCGCACGATCCCTACTTCAGCATTTGGTCGATGGCGGACCGGCTGACGGACGACGGGGTCAAGCATTGGACGGGGAAGCCGAACAGCCTGAGCGGGCTGCTGCGGGTGGACGGCAAAACCTATCAGGTGCTGGGACGCGAGCGCGGGGCGGGCGCGGCGCTCGATCAGGTTCGCGTAGAGGTGTTGCCGACGCGAACTCTGTACCGGTTCGCGGGGGCCGGGGTGCAGCTCGATCTCACGTTTTTCACGCCGGCGGCGCCGGACGATTTGGAAGTACTGGCGCGGCCGCTGACTTACATCGAGTGGGCGGTTTCGGCGCTCGACGGGAAGGATCACGAGGTGGCGATCTACTTTGACGCCGCCAGCGATCTGGTGGTGAACACGGCGGATCAGCCGGTGGAGTGGGGGCGGTATCTGCTGGACGGGCAGACCGTTCTACGGATGGGTTCGCGCGAGCAGGCAGTGCTGGCGAAGAAGGGCGACGATCTGCGCATCGACTGGGGCTATCTGTATCTGATGGCGGATAGGGCGGAGGGAACCGCGGCGGTGGCGGGACCGCACCAGGCGGCGCGCGCGGCGTTCGAATCGAGCGGGAGACTGCCGGACTCCGACGATTTTACGGCGCCGCCGGAAGCGCGGCGTGGCAGCGGCGCGGCGCTGGCATTGAGCTTCGACCTGGGCAAGGTGGGCGCGCGGCCGGTTTCCCGCTACCTGATGCTGGCGTACGACGACCTCTACTCGATTGAGTATTTCGAGCGGCGCTTGAGGCCCTGGTGGAGGCGCAACGGGGCCACCGCGACGGACCTTCTGCGGGCGGCGCGCAAGGAGCACGACGGGCTGCTGGCGCGGAACAAGGCGTTCGACGAAGAGTTGATGGCGGACATGCGCCAAGCGGGCGGCGAGGAATATGCGCGGCTGGCGGCGCTGGCTTACCGGCAGACGCTGGCGGCGCACAAACTGGCGGCGGACGCGGACGCGACGGCGCTGTACTTCCCCAAGGAGAACTTCAGCAACGGCTGCATCGCCACGGTGGACGTGATTTATCCAAGCTCTCCGTTTACGCTGTTGTTCAATCCACGGCTGTTGAAGGCGCAATTGCAGCCGGTGATGGAGTACGCCGCCATGCCGCGGTGGCGATGGCCGTTCGCGCCGCACGATCTGGGGACGTATCCGCAGGCCAACGGACAGGTTTATGGCGGAGGCGAACGGACCGAAGACAATCAGATGCCGGTGGAAGAGAGCGGGAACATGCTGCTCATGGTGGCGGCCTTGACGCGCGCCGAAGGCAACGCCGCGTTCGCTCAGAAGTACTGGCCGCAACTTACTAAGTGGGCCGAGTATCTCAAGAAGAAGGGACTCGACCCGGAGAATCAGCTTTCGACCGACGATTTCGCGGGGCATCTGGCGCACAATGCCAATTTGTCGATCAAGGCCATCCTGGCGCTGGGCGCGTATGGGACGCTGTGCGAGGCGACCGGCCGGCGGGAGGACGCGGCGCTCTACCGCAAGACGGCCGAGGAGTTCGCCGCGAAGTGGGCGCAACTGGCGGACGATGGAGATCACTACCGGCTGGCTTTCGACAAGGCCGGCACGTGGAGTCAGAAGTACAACCTGGTGTGGGACAAGATACTCGGCCTGGGGTTGTTTCCGGCGGAAGTAGTTCGCAAGGAAATCGCGTTCTACGAGACCAAAGAGAACCAATACGGACTTCCGCTCGACAATCGCAAGGACTACGCCAAGCTGGACTGGCTGGTGTGGACCGCGACGCTGGCGGCCGGCCAAGGCGATTTCGAGAAGCTGATCGCGCCGGCGTACAAGTGGGCCAACGAGACGCCGAGCCGCGTTCCGCTGACCGACTGGTACGACACGGCGACCGGAAAGCAGCAGGGCTTTCAGGCGCGGTCGGTGGTGGGCGGAGTGTTCGTGAAGATGCTGGCGGACCCGGCGATGTGGAAGAAGTACGCGGGACGCGGGGAGAGCGGGCGGTAGCGGAACCGCCGGCGCAGTCCCAAGTTAGCGGCGGACGCCTTGGCGCGGGTTGGCAAGCGTCCCGAGGAGTCGGGACGCGGCAGGCGCGAGTGCCTGCGCCACTACTACTTCGGCCTTGCGGCCGGAAGTTCCGACAGTTGGATGGCGCGCCTAGCGGCAAGTTACAATCGGGGTGCGAATGTGCGCGTCGATTTCGATTTTTCCCAGATTTGTTCCAGCGCTTGATGCGGGGTTCGTCCCGGCGTGTTTGTGGAACCGGGCTTACCGGGCGAAGGTGCGGGAGAGCGGGGGCGGGCGGAAGCTGAGGATCGCGCTCGAACGGGGGGACGGCTCGGTTTCGGTCTTCGATACGGCCGTGCTGCCGCACGCGGGGGCCAACGTGGCGGTGAACGAGCGCTACGTGGAGCGGCTGGCGAAGTTCCTGCTGTGGCAGAAGGGAGGGTTTCGGATTACGGTAGCAGGCGAGCCGGAACTGGCCGGACACCTGCGAAGGGTTTACGCGCCGGGTGGAGCGCGCGCTTTCGACCATGCGTTCATGGGCGAGCGCGTGTATGGGCGGCCGTTCACGGTGGAGAGCGCGGCATACGACGAGGCGCCGGTTGAGAAGGAGACGGCGGCGCCGCTGGGCCGCCACCTGGAGGGCTACCGGATCGGCTTCGACCTGGGGGCGAGCGACCGCAAGTGCGCGGCGGTAGCCAACGGCGAGGTGATCTTCAGCGACGAGACGGCCTGGAACCCAAGCGCGCAGGCGGACCCGCAATATCATTTCGACGGCATACAGGATTCGCTGCGGATGGCGGCGGCGCACCTGCCGCGCGTGGACGCGATTGGGGGCAGCGCGGCGGGGGTGTATGTCAACAACGAGGTGCGGGTGGGGTCGCTGTACCGGTCGGCGCCGCGGGAGCTGTTCGAGACGCGCGTGCGGCGATTGTTCTTCGAGCTGCAGGCGGCGTGGGGCGGCATTCCGTTCGAGGTTGTCAACGACGGCGAGGTGACGGCGCTGGCGGGATCGATGGCGCTCGACGACAGCGCGGTGTTGGGCATCGCCATGGGAAGCAGTCTGGCGGCGGGGTTCGTGACGCCGCGGGGGACGCTGACGACGTGGCTGAACGAGCTGGCGTTCGCGCCGGTGGATTACCGCGAGGACGCGCCGGGCGACGAATGGTCGGGAGACCGCGGCGTGGGGGCGCAATACTTTTCGCAACAGGCGGTGGGGCGGCTGCTGGCGCCGGCGGGCATCGATCTGGCGGGAGATCTGCCGCTGCCGGTCAAGCTGGAGCGGGTACAGGAGCTGATGGCGGCGGGCGATGAACGGGCGCGCAAGATCTATGAGACCATCGGCGCGTATTTCGGATACGCCATGGCGCACTACGCCGATTTCTACGAGTTCCGCAACCTGCTGGCGTTGGGGCGCGTGATGACGGGCGCGGGCGGCGACCTGATTCTGGCGGTGGCGGGCGAGGTTTTGAAGACGGAGTTCCCGGAAGTGGCCGGGCGGGTGCGTTTCCACGTCCCCGGCGAGAAAGAGAAGCGGCACGGCCAGGCGATTGCGGCGGCCAGTCTGCCGGCCATTACAGGGTAGGAGAGGCATCGTGCAATTTCATAGAAGCAATACGGACTTTTTCGTTCCGGACGGAATCGACCAGGCGGCGGCGCTCGCGCGCACCACGCACCTGTGCATTTGCGCGCACCAGGACGATATCGAGATCATGGCCTACCACGGGGTGGCCGAATGTTTTGGACGGGCGGACAAGTGGTTCACGGGGGTGGTGTCGAGCGACGGGGCGGGAAGCCCGCGGGCCGGCATCTACGCGAACTACACGGACGAGCAAATGAAGCAAGTGCGAGTGGTGGAGCAGCGCAAGGCGGCCTTCGTGGGGGATTACGCCTGCCAGATCCAGCTTGGGTACGCCACGTCCGAGGTGAAGAACGCGCGGGAGACGGGGCTGGTGGAGGATCTGACGGAGATTCTGCGCGCGGGGCGGCCGGAGTACGTGTACGTGCACAATCTGGCGGACAGGCACGATACGCACGTGGCGGCGGCGCTGCGGGCGATCGCGGCGATGCGCGGGCTGGCCGGCGAGTGGCGGCCGAAGAAGGTCTACGGCTGCGAGGTATGGCGCGCGCTCGACTGGCTGCAGGACGAGGACAAGGTGGCGCTCGGGGTATCGGCGCGCTCGAACATCGCGGCGGCGCTGGTGGGCGTGTTCGATTCGCAAGTGAGCGGAGGGAAGCGTTACGACCTGGCGACGGCGGGGCGGCGCCTGGCGAACGCCACCTATCTGGCCTCGCACGGTACGGACCAAGAGAGCGCACTGAGTTTGGCGATGGACCTGACGCCGCTGATCGAAGATCCGAAGGCGCCGATTGGGGCGTATGCGCTGGCGTATGTGGACCGTTTGAGGGGCGACATCGAGAAGCGGTTGGCGGCGATGGGGGCGGTGTAACGCGCCCCATCCACGCGGCCTATGGGGCCGATTGAAACTTCTTAACGCGACGGCGCGTTGCGCGCGGCAACAAATTGAATCACGAAGATGGGTGTCCCGCGTCGATATGACTAGTGAGGGCCACTCTATGAGGGACGCGAGGTACATCGAGATTCCCGGAACCGGGACGCACGAACTGCCTCCGCTGCTGGTCCACGGGGGCGCGGAACACGCGCCGGACGAGGACGCTTGCGAACTGGCCGCGGCGCTGGTCGAGGCCGAGGACATGCTGCCGGAGGCGGAGGGCCTCGAAGACCGCAAGTTCGAGCTGGCGTTGCAGTTGAAGGAACGCTACCGGGGGCTGATCGCGCACTGGCTATGGGGGGATTCGGTGCTGGAATGGATTCGCCAATGCGAGATCACGTTTGAGAACGTGGCTGCGTTGCGGCAGTTTCTGCATCCGGACGTGTGGCCGCACGCGAGCCGGGCCAGCTTTGTCACGCTGCTGGAGGACAAGGGGGTTCCGACGCATGGGGTGGCGATCGAGCGGGCGGTGGGATTGCGGCTGACGTTCCGGCAACCGCCGCCGATCGGGTGTTTCTCGAATCAGTTTCTGTTCTACCTGGACTCCGCGGTGGCCAAGAGCGCTTACAGTACCTGGTCGCGGCTAAGCCCGCGGGCGGCGACGTTGTTTCCGCCGGAGCGGTTCCATTTCGATGTGCTGGATATTGCCTCGGCGTAGCTGGGAGCAAAAGGGGGACAGGCACGGAGTTTCGCGAAGAAGGCAGGCCAGGAGGCCCGCCCCACTGGGCAGCGCGTCTTCTTAAGCTTGGCCGGCGGCCGCGGCCAGGGCGCGGTGTTGGAGTTCGGCGACGTGGAGGTGAACGGTGAACAGGGGGCCGCGCGGACCCTGTGCCCATCGGTCGACATGCCACTGCGCGCGGAGGAACTTGACGCCAGCCTGGTCCAACTGGTCTACGACCACTTGGTGGCTGCCACAAGAGAATTTGCGGGTGAACCGCACCAGCGGCTTGGCGCCCCAGTCCGCGCCGTCGGGCGAGCCCCAAACGGAGATGTCAAGGCTCTCGCGCTCGATCACGCGGGTAACCTCCAGCGTGAAGACGAGCGCGCCGCCGGGCCGGGTGGGGAGACTGAGAGCAGGGCCGGCGCCGGACTCGCAGAGGGTGGTTTCGGGCAGCAGCGGAATCCCCGCGGCGCGAACGGTGTGGACGCAGGCGTCAGACGGCGTGGCGCAGAGCATTGGAACCTCCCGGCCCACTCGCAGATACGGACCATGTGGAAAGAGGGCCTCGCGGGGCGATTGCGGGCCGAACGTCGCCACCCCAAAACGGCGCCCCGGCGGCGCTTTGCGGAGGACTGTTGCGGTTGAGCCATGCGAGACCGACCACGCGGACAACTTCGGAGGCGTCAAACGGCTGGGCGAGCACGTCATAGGCGCCGAGGTTGAGGGCCTCGGCCCAAAGACCCTCGTCCGCAACGCGCGAGGTAACAATCAGGGCGGGCGGGCTGGGCAACTTTTGGAGTTCGTCCAGTAGGTCCCGCCAGGTACCCGGCATCAGATGGTGCGCGCATAGCACGACTGAAATGCGGTGTCTTCGCAGGAGAGCGATGGCCGATTCCACGGTGGGCCGGGCGATCAGATTCCACTTGGAATTCGGGCACAAATTCCATTCAAAGTTTTCAAAAATGGTTTTAAGCGGTCCGTGGTCTTCTTCGTTCGGAGCAACGGAAAGAACGGTGACTTGCGAGGCAAGACCGGATGGACCCAGGAGTGCCGTATTCATGGCCCTGTTGTCCTTTCAGGACAGCGCAAACTGTTCGCAGGAGATCGGAAGTCCGCTGTCCCTCTTCTAGTGGGGAGTTAGAAAAATACCTAATTTAGGCCAAAAAAACCACAAGACAGCGGTAAATAATTGCCGATTAAGGCGTGAGTTGGTATCTATTTGATGGTAGCGTTCCGATTTACTGGAGTCAAGAACTCTTTAGGGCCCCGTGTTTTCAAAGGTGACGGAAGTCGCATTTTTGCGCGCGGGACAGGGGCCGCAAAGACGGGATGGGATAAGAAATCGGACTCCGCCAGGAGAGCGTGGGGTGGGGCCGCGGCGGCCGGGATGGCCTGCAACTGGGCGCGCAGATAGCGGAGCAGCGAGGGGTCGATGTCGGAGGCGATGCTATGGCGGCCCTCCTCGATGGCCACGCGCGTGGTAATGCCGCTGCCGGCGAAGAAATCGAGCACGGTGGAGCCGGGGTAGGACAGGGCCCGCACGAGCCGCTGGATGACGCCGTGGGGCTTCTGGGTGGGGTGTCCGACGCGTTCGCGGGCGTTGCCATTGAGGCGGCCGATGCGCCAGACGTTGGTGGGATTCCTGCCCTTGGCGATGCTTTCGGGACGCAGGCGCTTATCCTTCAGGTAGGCGGCCTTCGTGGCGTCGTCGAAGGGTTCGCGCACGGCGTCGAGATCGAAATAGTACTTGGCGGTCTTGCCGAACCAGGCGATTTCCTCGTGGCGGTTAGCGAAGAAGCGGTGGGCGCTCATGCCGTTGGGGTAGGTCCACACGATCAGGTTGACGAGCCGCAGGGGGCTCGATTCGCGCATGTGACCGAGGATAGCGAGCAAGTCGCCGCCGGCCGCTTCGGCCTGATATTGCAGGCCTCCGAAGATGGCCAGATTGCCCGAGGGCGCGAGCACGCGGGCGGCTTCCTCGATCCACGCCGCGGCCCACTCGCGGTAATTGGGGAAGCTATCCCAGGCAGCCGCCTGGATGTTGTAAGGGGGGTCGCAGACGATTAATTGGACGGATTCGGCGGGCAGCGTCTTCAATAGCTCGCAACAGTCCCGGGTGAGGACGGCGTGCACGGTGCGTTCGGCGGCGGCGGCGGAGACGCGCATGGAAGAGTGCTGCTTACCCGCCTTTTTGAGACCGTTCATGGCGCGGTGGCCGGGGTTGAAATGGGAGCGATTGGCCATTGCTCCGAGAGTAGCGTATTGCGGCAGCGCGCGGAGCTATGATGTGATCGTTCCCCTTTAACGGTTCTCCTGGAGGTTTCAATGAAGGGCACGCAGTTTTCGAGACGCCATTTCTTCTACGGATCGCTTTTAGCCGGCGCCGTTCCGGCGGGAGGCTTTGGCAGCACGCCCTCGTTGGCGGCCGCAGGCTTCAAGTCATTCAACGAAAAGCTGAACGTCGCCGGCATCGGCGCGGGCACGAGGGCGGAAGCGATTCTCCCGGGCGCCTCGGCCACCGAAAACCTGGTGGCCCTCTGCGACGTGGACGATGTCCGGTCCGCACACGTCTACGGGATGTATCCCAAAGCGACGAAGTACAAAGACTACCGGAAGATGCTCGAGGCGGAGGGCAAGAACATCGACGCGGTGATGGTTGCCACTCCCGACCACTTGCATACGCCGACGGCCCTGCTGTGCATGCAGCACGGGAAGCACGTGTACTGCGAAAAGCCGCTGACGCGGACGGTGTGGGAAGCGCACCTGCTGGCGGACGCGGCGGTGAAGTACAAGGTGGCCACGCAGATGGGCAACCAGGGATTCAACCATGAAGGAACCAAGACGGCCTGTGAGATTCTTTGGTCCGGCGACATCGGCGAGGTGCGCGAGGTGCATGCGTGGACGGGGGGGATCTACGGGGGCCAGCCCAATCTTCCGGCCACCGGCCCGGAGGCGCAGCCGGTCCCGGCGACGCTCGACTGGGATCTGTGGCTAGGCCCCGCGGCGCCGCGCGAATTCAACGCGTTGATGACGAACCAATGGCGCGCCTTCCAGGACTTCTCCACCGGGGGATCGCTGGGCGATTGGCTGGTTCACATTCTAGGTCCGGCGCATCTGGCGCTGCAACTCGACAAGGCGCCGTTGATCAGCGTCGAAGCCGTTACGGTGGACGGGAAGAACCAGTGGCTGTGGCCGGTCGGCGATCATCTCGTGTTCGAGTTTCCGGCGCGCGCGAACATGCCGCCGGTGACCATACACGCTTACCAGAATATGCGCGGCGACTTCAAGAATCCGGAAGGGATGGGGGAGAACGACCGGCTTTTCCCGGCGATGAACAACCTGGCGACGGAGAAGAACCGGCCCTTCCTCGAAACCGGCGACGGCATGCTGAGGATCGACGGTTTGGGGCCGGATGGACTTCCCGCCGGGCGCGGCGGCGCGGCTGTACAACCTGGGGGCCGCGGTCCCGGCGGCGCGCCGGCCGGCCGCGGCGGCGGCAGGGCGCCTGGCATTCCCGGCGCATTCGGCGGCCGCGGGGCCGGCGCCGGCGTGGCGCAACGCGCTCCCGGCAACGGAGCGGTATTTGTGGGTTCCAAGGGATACATGGCCACTACTTCCCGCGGCGAAGGCGTCTGGCTGCTTCCGGCTTCCAGATGGGCCGAGTACAAACTGCCGCCGCAGATGCTGCCGCGCGGCGTCAACCATCAGCAGGATTGGATTCGCGCCTGCAAGGGCGGCTCGCCGGGGGCATCCGAATTCGCCGTCGCCACCAAGTACATCGAGTGGCTGGCGCTGGGGGCCGTGGCAGCGCGGGTTCCCGGCAAGCTGATGTGGGACGCCAAGAACGTGCGCTTCTCGAACAGCGAAGAAGCCAACAAGTACGTCAAGCCGTATCTGCGCAAGGGCTGGGAATTGAAGCTGTAGGGGCCAGATCGGGCAGGCCGAGGGGGACAAAAGGCTCACGGAGGCCGAATTCTCTTGACACCAACTGGTTGATGACGCAAACTAGTAGGCGTTAGGAGATTGGCGATGACGGAACAAGAGTCGGGCGTGACGAAGGCTCAGGTGGCGGACTACCTGAGGCGGCACAAACGCTACGACAATATCGACGGAACCGGCGAGATGTTCTTCGGCGCGATGTACCTGGCGTTCGCGTTAGACAGCTATGTCTCCGCGGCTCTGCCGCAAGGCACGTTTTACCAAAAGGGATTGGGACAGTTCGTGGTCATGTACGGCATCCTTATCCCGGTATTTTGTCTGGTGGCCTGGGGCAGCAAAGCGATTAAGAGACACATCACCTGGCCGCGGACCGGGTACGTGGCGCCCCTCAAGGTTACGCGATCCTCGTCGATCGCGCGGATGGTTTTCGTGGCTGCTCTAGCCGCCGCGGCAGCCGGCGTTTTCGCCATGGTCCGGTGGGGAAGACTGCCCAACGGCGCCATGCTTCAGCGAATCGCGTGGCTGGCCATGGCCGTGGCGTGCTATGCCGTTGCGGCCCACTGGCTGAGCAAAGAGCACCCGTGGAAGTTCTTCGTCGCGCTTTTCATGGCTGCCGGCCTGGCGGCTTACGCCATTGCCCGTCCCGATGGATCCAACGCGGAGTTCTTCCGGCCAGTCATGGTCTTCACGGGGATGGTATGGATGGCGTCGGGCGGCGCCACGCTCTACCTGTACATCCGGCGCACGGCGCCGCCGGCGGCGGGGAGCGAATGAACCAGAGGCTGCGGACCTTCTCGGAGGTGGACCGGGTGATTCACGAACCCGGACGGCTGATGATTGTGGCGCTGCTGTTCGCCGTGGAAAGAGCCGACTTTCTCTACCTGCTGCACGAAACCGAGATGAACAAGGGCACGCTTTCGAGCCACCTCTCGCGGTTGGAAGAGGCGGGCTATGTGGAGATCGTCAAGACCTTCCGCGGCAAGATTCCGCAGACGCTGCTGAGCCTGACGGATTCCGGGCGCACGGCGTTCGCGGAGTACCGCAAGAAGCTGAAGGGGGCGCTGTAGCGGGTTCGGTGAGGCGGCCGCGCCGACGAAGAAGGCAGGCCAGGAGGCCCGCCCCACTGCGGAGAAGAACGGGAATGGATCAAGACGATTATTTTTCGGGGCGCGGGGGCTTTACGTAGGGGGTCTTGATGTACTTCGTGGCTTCGGCTTGGGCGCCTTGGGTGTCGTCCTTGGTGCGGACGGCTTGGTTGTATTCGCTGACGGCGCGTTCCCTTTGGCCGGAGATGTCGTAGATCTTACCGAGATTGATGTGGGACCAGACCTCGGTCCATTTGGGTTCGAGGTCGCCGTTGAGGACTTCGTGGAACTCGTTGGCGGCGGATTGCCAGGTGGCCTGCTGGAAGTAGACCTCGGCCTTGCGATAGTGCGCCAGCGAGCTTAGCCGGTTGGTGTCCAGGGCCTTGTTGTATTCCTTGAGGGCTTCGTTGAACTCGTTCAATTCGGCGAACTGCTCGCCGCGGCGGATGGCCACGCCGACGCGTATGTCGGGGCTGTAGCGCAGGACGTGGTTATCGGGGTCGATAATCACGTTCTTAGGCTTGCCGAAGGTGTCCACGGAGAACTCCGAGGAAGTGCCTTGCACGTCCACGATCTTCTGTTCGGGGGCGCTTTCGGTTTCGATCTTGAGGGTCACGGGCATGTTGAAGGTATCGAGGTCCTGGGCGATCTTGCCCATGACGCGAAAGCCCTTCTGGGTGCGGAAAATGGTGTACTCGAGCTTGAATTCGGGGGCGCCGCTCGATTCGATCCACTGAATGAAGAAGTAGCCCAGGTTCTGGCCGGCGGCGCTCTCGACGGCCTTGCGGAAGTCCTCGGTAGTGACGGCCTTCCACATGTTGTCCTTGACGTAAGTCTTGAGAGCCAGAAAGAATTTGTCGTCGCCGAGCACGGCCCGCAGCATGCCCATGACGGCGGCGCCCTTGCTTCCCGTGAGCGCCCACAACTCGGGCGAATAATCCTCGATGCGGGCGGACTGAACGATGGGCACGTCGTCGATGGTGAGCGATTCGAGCATGACGTCGTGGAGCGCGGCCTCCATGGCGGCGGGGCTGCTCTCATGTTCGACCCACAGCAACTCGGAGTAGGCGGCCAAGCCGTTGGTGAGCCACAGATGGTTGCGGGTGGCGGGGGAGACCTCTTCTTCCCACCACTGGCGCGCGACCTGGTTGGCCAGGAGGCGGGCGTTGGGTTGGGCGCCGATGCCGCGCGGCGAAAGGAAGATCAAACCGGGCGCGGCGTAACCGTTGGGCGCGCCTTCCTCGGTCTCGACGATGGTGAGGTTGGCGGCTAGCGGGAGGCCGAAGGTTCCGGTGAACCAGGACATCTGCTTGCCGGTTTCCTCGCCATAGGCGTGCGCGGCATCCGCCTCCGGGCCGCGAAAATAGAGGGTGGTGGCGACGCCCTCGGACGCCGTCTTAACCGGATCGCCCTTGACGATGGCGATGCTGCCGGGAAAGGACGGGTGATCGAACTTGAGTTCGACGGTGGTCTTGCCGTTGGCGGTCTGGGACGTGTCGAAGCCGCTGCCAAGCACGTTGTACCCGGCCGGAACGGTGATGCGGAAATCGGAAGAAAAGCGGCTGGTGGAATAGCCCGCCACGGGGAACCAGCGGGCGGGGTACATGAGGTAGGCGAAATCCGGGTGGATGGCGGCGAACTTGACGCCGTAGACGGGCGACTCCTCCTGGCCGGTGAGCTTGCCGTCGTAATAGAAAGTGATGGTGACGGGCTGGCCCTTGACCAGGGCGGGCTGGAAGGCGAGGCGGGCGGTGGAATCGGACTGGTTGCGGGTAACCGCGATCGGGGCGCCCTTGTCGTCCACGGCGCGCGAGACGTTGAGCGCGTTGTTCAGATCGAAGGTAGCGGAAGAGACGCCATCGTCAAGCGGCACGATGCGGATGGCGGCTTTGGCCGTGAGGGTTTGGTCGGCGGGGGAAATCTCGGCATCGATGGCCACGCGATCGACGTCGATGCGCGAGCGGCGTTCCTGGGCGGGGGCGCCGGGCGCCGCGGCCAACAGCAGCAGGGCGGCCGCCAGGGGGGCGGCGGCGCGAGTACGAAATTCACGATGCATGGGCAACTTGTCCTTCCAGAATATCGAGCACGATGTCGGCGGCGCGGCGGGGGGCGGCCTCGCCTCCGGAAAGCCGGTCGCGCACCTCGGCCAGGCCGGCCTTCATGCGGTAGCGCGCCGGGGGGCTGGACAGCAGGGCCAGCGCCTCACGGGCGATGTTCTCCCCGGTCATGCGGCTTTGCATCAGCTCGGGCACGACGGCGCGTCCGGCGATGAGGTTCACCATGGAATAAAATGGCACATTCACCAAAAACTTACCGGCCAGCCAGCTTATGGCCGTCACCTTATAAAAAGTCACCATGGGCGTTCCCAATAAGGCCGCTTCGACGGTGACGGTACCGCTAGCGGCCAGCGCCAGATCGGCGTGCGCCATGGCATCCCAGCTCTCTCCTTCAATGGCCCGTATAGGGGAACCCTGGAGGCGTTCCCGAAAAAACTCCGCACCCGCGGTAGCGGAGGCCGGCAGCACCCAATGGGACGGACGCTGCCGCTCGATACGGGCGGCGGCGTCGAGCAAGGCGGGCAGATGGCGCGCGGCTTCTCCACGGCGGCTGCCCGGCAGCACTGCTATCAATGGACGGTCGGGAGCCAGACCGTGTTTCCGGAAAAATTCGTCGCGGGTCATGGAGGGACGCACCAAGCCGGCCAGGGGATGGCCGATGTAGGTGGCCGGCACGCCTTCCCGGCGGAAGAACTCCTCTTCAAAGGGGAAGATGCAGAGGACGCATTCCAAGTTGCGGCGCATTTGGCGGAGGCGTCCTCCACGCCAAGCCCAGACCTGGGGGGCCACCAGGTAGACCACGGGAATGCCTTGGCGATGCAAGCGGCGAGCCACGCGGAGATGAAAATCGGGGGAATCCGTGAGGATGGCGAGGGCCGGCTTCTCGGCGCGGGCGGCAGCCAGGAGCTTGCGGTATTCGCCATAGACGCGGGGAATGTCGGCGACCACTTCCCACAATCCGACGACCGCCAGGCTGGCGAGATCGACGACGGTGCGCACGCCGGAAGCCCGCAGATGGGGGCCGGTGCAGCCGAAGAAATCGATATCCGGGGCGGCGCGGCGCAGTTCATCGGCGACGAGGGAGGCGTAGAGGTCCCCGGAGGCCTCGCCGGCCGAGATCAGGATTTTACGGCGCATTCCAATTAGAGTGTAGCGTGCCGCCCTGTTACAATCGAACCACGGATGTCCACAGGAGCAGAGCAGCCCAAATCGACCGTGGCGGAGTTGGCCACGCGCTTCCGCGGGGAGATGATTCCCGTCACCAGCCGGTTCTCGTATTTTTCGACGCTGCCGGTGGCGGAAGACGATCTTAAGCAATATCTAAACGACCCGATCGCGGCGCTTCCGCCGGCGGCGGTGGCGGCGCTGCCGCTTATCGGGATCATTCTGGCGCCGTACGTGGAAAAGGGCGCGGGCAAGGGGGGAGACTCGGTGGCGTTCGAGCATCCCGCGGAAGCCCGCCAAATTCCGTGTTCGCGCCTGGAACTGGACGGCATGACCGTACTGGCGATGGCCATCAAGGACATGGAGATGGCGGATTATCACTACCAGTTCTACAACGCCCTGGCGGCGCTGCTGGCGGACCGTTGGTCGGGCGAGGCGCAGGAGAGCTTCGTGCGGACCATCCGCGAGGAACTGAGCGCCGAGGTGCACGGCGAGGTGGACGAAAAGAGCTGGCACCTGAAGCAGGCCCTGATGCGCCGGCAGACCAACGTGCGCAAGGAGACCAAGCTTTTCAGGGAATACGCGCGCCAGGCTTTCGAGGACACGCTGACGCTGTACCTGCACGGGGCGTGTTGCGACATCGACGTAGAGACGGGGCCGCGGCAGATGCCGAGCCGGTATCTGCGGCGGCGTCTGGAAGTGCTGATGGGGCTGTTTCCTCCGCCGGAAGGGTACGCGGTGCTGCCGGAGCAGTTGAAGGGGGGGGGAAGATAGCCTTCAGCCATCAGCCTTCAGCCTTCAGCTTTGGCTTTCAGCCTTCGGCTTCAAGCTACTGGCTTTGGACTTCGAACGCGGCGGGGGCGGGAGACGCTTTGCGGCGGTTTGCTGGTAGAATAGCTTGCGGCGCTGCACGCGCCTGTTGAGGAGGAATTGAGCATGAAGGCGATTTTAGTATGCGGGGCGATGGTGGTTGCAGCCAGTGTGGCGTTTGGGCAAAGCCCGGCGGCCACGGAAACGGCGACCATTGGGGGCAAGAAGATCGAGATCAAGTACTCTTCGCCCAGGGTCAACAACCGGGCGGGCAAGATATTCGCCAAGGACGGGCTGATTGGACACGACGGGACGTATCCGGTGTGGCGGGCGGGCGCCAATTCGGCGACGGCGCTGCACGCCGATGCGGATCTGACGATCGGCGCGCTGGCGGTTCCGAAGGGGGACTACACGCTGTTCGTGGATATCTCGGATCCGGACCAGTGGCAACTGATTGTCAACAAGCAGACTGGCCAGTGGGGGCTGACCTACAACAAGGCGCAGGATCTGGGGCGCGTCAAGATGACCATGGGCAAGCCGCCGGCGACGGTCGAGAACCTCAAATACACGCTGACGGACCTGGGCGGCGGCAAGGGGAAGCTGGCGCTGGCGTGGGAGACCCACGAGGGCGTAGTGCAATTGGCCGTCAAGTAGGCGGCGTCAGGACATCCACGCGTAGTCGATGCGGAAATTGCGCGCGGCCAGCTCGCGGGCGGCGTTATCGCCGTCGAGTTCGTTGACGCCGAACTGGCCGCCGCCGAGAGGGTTTCGCGCCGGCTCGGCGTGGCGATAACCGCCCGGAGTGACCTCTCCGCAGCGGTAGGTGAAGACGTCGCCATCGAGGATGTTGCGGAGGTTCATCGCGAAAGACTCGCGCGTTTGCAGCCAGCGGCCGGCGGCGGGATCGGCGATCTTGTAGACCATCAGGGCGGTTTCCCAGGCACGGTCGGAAGCGGAAGTTTTGAGGCGCAGATCGGCGCCGGCGATGGGTTTGAGGCGAGCCACTCCGAAGACGAAAGGACCGCGCCCGTATTGGGAGGCGAAGTGGCGCGCCTTGGCAACCTGCATGAGGGCGTCGTAGCGGAAATCGGCCAAGCCGAATAAGGCGCCCGTGGCGGCTTCGAGACCGGCGTCCAGGGCGCGGTCGTGATTGTCCATGCGCGTCTCAAATTCGCGCTTACGGGGGCTGGCGGCGTGCCAGCGGTGGTAGGCCTCGGGGTCGAGCGTCTCGTCCCACTGGACGATGCCGCCCACGCCGGCGTCCTTGAGAACTCCGTAGGCCTTGCGCGAGAGGTACTCGGTGCAGAGGAGCACGCCCGAACCCTTCTCGCCGTGGAGCGCCTCGGCCGTCTTGGCGGCATAGCGAGCCAGCATGTCGGTGGAAAACTCCGGATCGGTGGCGTACACCAATTCGATGACGCGGGCGCCGGCCGCCATCACGGTTTCGACCTCGCCCGCCAGTTCCTCTAGCGACAGGCGCTTGCGGACGGTGGCTTTGCGGGAGGCGGAGAAATTGCAGTAGGCGCAGGTATCCACGCAAAAGCTCGATACATAGATGGGGGCCACGTAGCGCACGCGGTTGCCGGCCGGCCGGCGCCACTCGGCGAGGGTGAAGGAGCGCAAGCGCTCGAACTGCCCGGCGGCTTCGGGATGGGCGCCGATTTCGAGCAACTCGGCCAACTCGGAGATGGCGAGCGGTTGGCGGCGCGATTGGGCCAGCAACTCATCGACGCGCCCTTCCGTAGGGCATTGCACGCGGGCGAGGGCGGCGCGGACCTCGACATCCCGCTCGGGATGGACGGAACTGAATACGCGTGCGGGCATTGCGGGCAAGAGAACAAACGCGGAATAGAACGCTTCTTTTAGTATAGTCCGCCGGGCGGAACCTGGCAGGCGAAAGCGCTGGCAAAAATAAAAGAGCCGCTTGCGGCAGGGCCACAAGCGGCTCGGAAAAACAGATTACCAGAGGTCCCCAGGCGGGGGCCGGGCGTGCCCGGCCCCCGCGGAGGAACCAATTCGCTAGAACTGGAACCGGAGCGACATGGACATCTGCCGCGGGTTGGCGGTACCGCCGTTGTAGCGGCCCAGGTTGTTGCTGGTCTGGACCAGGACGCCGTTCTTCCAGTTGTTCCAATCGTAGTTGGGACCAAGGTTCCAATTGGTGAACATGGTGTGGTTGAAGATGTTGTACATCTCAGCCCGGAACATGAGCACGCGCTTCTCGCTCTTGAGCGGGAAGTTCTTGGAGAACGTCATGTCGAAGTTCAGAATGCGCGTTCCCGGAACGTTGATGAGGTTGCCGCCGCCAGCGTTGCCGAAGCACTCCATGCTCTGGCCGACGCCATAGATGGGATTGGCCGCCGCCGTCTTGCTGCACGGGTAGGGAATCCGCCAAGCGGCTTCATTGATGAGCTGGTTGCCGGCAGAGCCATTGGCGCCGTAACCGGTAGTAGCGGCAACGTTGCCGGACTGGCCGCCGGTGATGGGGGCAGACTGCGTCCCAATCGCGCCGGCGCCGAGGCCGTTGTGCTGGGCAGACTGGCCGATGCTGGACAGGCGATAGTCGCCCACCACAAACATCCTGGCGCCTTCAGACCCGGCGGTCCAATTCTCCGTGGGGTCGGTCGAGGAGTTGGTCCCGCTCCAACCAGGGAGTCCGGGAATGCCGGCCATGGCGTCGCTCCTCCACTGGGTGATACCGGACCAGGTCCAGTGATCGGTGATGTAGCCCAGCGGTTTGAAGTTCAACTTCTGTCCAAGGTTCGGAGCCTCGTAGACATAGTTGATGGCGAGCACTTGAGGAGTCGGCAAGTACTGCGGACCAAAGTTCCGGAACTTATCCGGGAAGATCCCGCTGTGGCTGCCGACGTTGCCGTTGCCGCCGTTCCCGAAGGTGTTCATGGTCTTCAGGAAGGTGTACGACAAGCCGTAGGAGAGGTGCTTCGTCATGTTGCGCCGAATGGTGATCTGCAAGGAGTGAGTATCGGAGCTCATGTCGAAGTTACTGGCGCTGAGATTGCCGAGGCCGAATACGCAGGTGGCGCAACCGGGCATCAACGCGGTCCCATAGAAGTAGTTCGCGCTGAGGTCGAGGCCGTTGGCGTTGCCCTGAGTCAAACCACCGTTGGTGGCGGGATTGAGAAGGCCCTGAGGTACGGTCGGGTTGACCCACTGGGAGTTGTACCCGTCGTAGCTGGGCTGATAGTTAATGGGCGTGGTGGCGGGAACGTGGCGGCGCAGGTTGAAGATCCACGACGCTTCGAGTACCGTAGAGAAGCCCACATTCTGCTGAATCATGAAGCTGCCGTTGTAGGCGGATTCATAAGGCTGGTTGCCCACGAAGTCGCTGCCGGGGCTGATCGGCGAAACGGCCGCGTTCTGCAGCAAAGCGGTTTTGTTGGTGACCAGGCTGTTGATGGGAGAGTAGTACACCGTCTGGTTCACGGTAAGGGGCTGCTGGCCGACATAACCGGAAATCTGGTTGAAGTCGCCGCGGTTCAGGAATTGCCCGAAACCGCCGCGAATGGCGGTCTTGCCATTCCCGAAGACATCGTAAGCAAAACCGAAACGGAAGGCCGGCGAGAGAGACGGAGGCGTATACAAGCCCAGCGGGAGAGCGCTGGTGCCGGCAACGGTCATGCCGGGGAACGGAGTGGGCGTGGCAGTGCCGTAACCACCGACCGAAGCCGGGACCATGGTGCCCTGCAACGCGTAGAACGTCTTGTAGCCGGT
>Ga0182027_10006211_pt1 | contig 17971 bp, 17 predicted proteins | sample 712E1DmetaG_FD_121300 | JGI IMG/M metagenome (GOLD analysis project Ga0182027, IMG submission 121300) | Permafrost microbial communities from Stordalen Mire, Sweden - 712E1D metaG (Illumina Assembly) | ecosystem: Environmental > Terrestrial > Soil > Wetlands > Permafrost | place: Sweden... | reverse complement strand
CGATCAAGGCCAATCCGCCTTGGCTAGTAAGAAACTCGTCCGTCTCAGTAATGATGAATTTTGTCGGCTTTGGCATGACACCTTCCGGGTGAATGGTTTCTGTTGCTTTTTAGTCAATTGCTTTGTGTTATAACAATAGATGGTGCCCTCTATGAGATATTTGCCTGCTGGAAAAAAAATGCTACCACCTCTTATAGGGTCAAGACTGTTAATCGCAGCCTGTATTTGCTTGGTTGCAGGCATTTCCTGTATTGTCTGCGTTGAATGGTGCAGCGGTCACATTGACAACACCGGTATCCGGGTTGCTTCAAACTACAGAAACAATAACAAATAGAACAAGAAATAGTGGCTCTTGCCTCAAGAGTATTGAGTTCCTGCTAGAAAACCACCTTTTTTCTAATAACATTTCTTATACATTCGTCAAGGGCTCGGTCGTGGTGGGCGACTGTTTCCTGAGCTCCGTCCTTCGAAGAGAAGATAGACCGTAGAAAATCATCAGTGTGCCGAATATCGTCTGGATTTCCCACATGTGGTTCACATAGAAACCGACTAACAGAAAAAGTGTACCGGCAGTTGAAACAAAGGTAAATGCTTTTTGTTGCAAGTCTTGCGTTTTCTTATGTTCGTTGTAGAAAAACAGGAAACTGTATGCCAAGAACCCAATGAAAACAATGATGCCGACGTAGCCGAATTCACCCCAGATGGGAATTATCTCAGAATCAACGTCAGGATCCATTCCAAGTTTTATCTGGTGGAATGCATCATATACCAGATTATTCGGTTCCGGCATTAATCGAAATGCAGTATTGCTGGCATACATTCCTGGACCAAACCCGATCCAGGGCGACTTGGAATATTTCTCAAGATTAAAATACGTTAATGGAAAATACAGATTTCTTTGCGATCCACTGTGAACTTGGTTTTGTGTTTGTGATAGCCACGAATATAGAAAAAGCGGGTTGATCGTTGTCAGCAAGGATCTATTAGTTGAACTTTTCGAACCTTTGAAAGCTGAGAAGATGGATATGCATAGTAACATTGTTGAGGCAACGAAGACTGTCCTCATGAATGCCTTCTTGCTTTTTATGAATGTTTTGGCAAAAAGTAAGAACAAACAGAACGCATAGAAAGCGATTGCATATTCGCCGACCGGCAAAACAAGAACCAGCGCCAACAGCCAAAAGTACCACTTATATTTTTTTTGACCCTGAACAAAATATGAATAGGTTACGAAAAGGAGAGGAAAAATTACAGAATAACTTAGGTTATTTGCGCCGGGGAAGGTCCCGAAGCCAGTATCGTCGCTTAACGTGCCATTTGAAATGGCTACCAGAAACTGAATTGCTATGATCGGCAATTGCGCAATAAAGCAGAAGAAAACAAGTCTTAGAAGTCTTCTAATTTGTCCGCTGCTGTAGTGCAATTGTGTGATGCAGTAGAAGAAGATAACGTAGATAAAGTAGGACTTGAAGGAAAGAAGAACTGCTGTCAGGGGTACCTGGTTAATGAAAGAACTTACAAGGTATAGAATTATTAGCAATGTAACAAACCAATTGAAATGATTTCTTGGTATTGAATAATTTCCTCTCATGATTCGCGACACAGCAATAAGGAAGAAAAGCACGAGAATGAGGAAATCATCTACTTGGGGAATTATGCTATCCAAGATTGGAATGTTGAACAATCCAACGGGGGTGAACATATACTGAATGTAGCAGACGACTACAATCCAGTTAACCAAATGCCGAGGACTTATCATGTCTGTTGACAACCAAGTATTGCTGTTTTTGATGATCCTTGTTGCGAACCCTTTTGGTGCAAACGTATGTCAAGTGATATTGACCGCCTGCTCTTTCAGGGGTATAGCTTTGTCGAGCCGTTGTTCTCTATCGAAAATTTTTAGATAATTCGGGTTCATCATTAAGATTGGGACTCATATTTTCGACCACAAGTCTTCGTATTTCTTTAGTAGCAGTTCCAGAGAAAAAGTCGAAATTACTTTGTTTCTATTGTCTTTTCCAATTTGTTGCTTCTCTTGATTTGGTAAATTGATGACGGTCTCTATTCTTTCACGAAGTTTCTTTGTATCCTTACTTTTGAAAAGGAACCTCTCTTCAAGAATGCCTTCGCCATCTGCTCCGTCTGATGCAAGACACACTACTTCACAAGCCATTGCCTCCAGAAGAGCGTTCGGTGTTCCCTCAACCAGGGAAGGCAGAATAAAGAGATCAAGAGAACTGTAGAACTCTTCTATTTTCTGAACTTTTTCTATTAATTGTATATTCTTGGTGAGTCCAAGTTTGTTTACCATTAGTAAAAGTTTGGAAAGGTATCCCTGATTCGTTTGGGGCCCAATTAGTTTCAGCATTATTTTCTTGCCATCATTCTTGTCAAATACCATATCTTTAAGAGTCAGGATAAGAACTTCAAGGTTTTTTATGGGTTCTATTCTGCCTGCAAAACCAATAGCTACTTGAGTATTGTCTTTTTGAACGACGTTCTTAGAGAACCTTTGCGTGTCAATCCCGTTCCCGATGTAAAGAATATTCTTGTGGCTTGGTATCATCTTTTTCATTTCATTTAGTGACTTAGTACTGTTACACACAATTTTCCACTCTTGCCTTCCAAACATCCGGTACAAGGCGCGTGTGTTGGAATAGCCTTTTCGCATGTTCTCACCACTGCTTCGACATTCGATAATGACATTGCGCTTCCTTAGGATACCGGCAATGGCCATTAAATATTCATTCGGCCCGTCTATCTTGCTATGTAAGACATCATAATCGCCGGTTAGAATTAGTTTGAAAAGTCGAAGAAAGAAGAGCGGGTCTACTTTCCCTTTCTTTTTTAGGTCAATAACTCTTGTGTTGGCGGGAATTCTATATTCCATGGTGTTTCTGAATAGAGCAAGATCTATTAGGAAGTCGGATGATGGGATACTAGTGATAAGTAATATCAATTGGCGTTCCATTCCCCCCATCGTGAGAGTGGGTGCAAGAATAAGGATTTTTTTCATTCTTCTTTTGGCTTGCTCGTTATTGCGGCAAGCGTTTTTCGCGGCTGTCCAGGCGATCAATTATCGTTCTCTAGTCCTCAGGGTTTCCGTCGAACAACGAATTCTTGCCAAAATATCGACAGCTGTAACTCTTTTGCCGTCTTTTGGAATCAGGTAACAGACTTCCTTCGATTGGATGCCGAGGTCCGAGTCAAAATGATTCCCTTTATTTTTTTCAATAGGAGAATTGGCCCAGATCCCCAAAATTTGAATCCGGTATATAATTCCAACAGTATTGTAAAATCATTTAGGAAAGTCTTGCGATTAGTAAAGTAATACCACATCTTGTTGGGAGGATGTCTTGAGCCACAGGCTTCCACCTTTTGTGAGATACTCTCAAAGCCTGATTCCTCATTTAGACTGTTCTGCTGGCCAGTTATGATCGCGTGCCAAATTAGGGAATGTTTCCGTGCATATTCATCCCAAGTCAATTTTGAAACACTGTCTATTCTCTTTTGGCGGTCACTTGCAATTGTTCTAAAAATTGAACAGAGCTGTTCCTCATTCTCGAATGAATATGTTATTCCATCCTTAACATCCAAATGGAACCCTTGCGGCGTGACTATCGTAGGAACGCCTGCCGCCAAAGCATCCAGGAATCCCATTGAGCCCTCGTCAAACCCTAGATAAAGATAGTAGTCAAACTTCGGAACGCGCTCAATATTGATCTTGTAGTCAGCAATGCCGTTATCAGTTCCAGGTTTATATTCTACTGTCGCGCCTGCCTCTTTGAGCCGGATGATTACCTCTTCCCAGCCGCGACCGATAATTTCAAAATGAAAGGGGTCCAAGCGAAGCATTCTTGCCGCCCCTAACAGGATGTCCTCTCTTTTCGCTTTGTCTGTCCTAAGCCGGCTTGTGATGCCGATTACAATTCTTCTTGGTTTCATTAGCCCGTCATGCGCCGGTGTTACATAGCATAGCTTTTCATGATTAATGCCCAGCTTGACGAGATCTTGCATCGTCATTCTTGACATACACAGTCCCAACGCTGCTTTCTTCAATCGCTCTTTAAGCACTATGTATTTTGTCGGTCTGTCAACATGGGTGACAAACAGAGTGTCATGCGGGTATACTTCACCATCGACATCGCAATACCACATCCAGTGGTTTAGATCTACGCCCGAAGATGGGTGGGTGACAATTTCTGCTTTGACATTCCAATGAGGAAGGTTTTCCGCAAGCCGAAGGGCAAACTTTTCGAGAATCCAGCCTCTGTCCTTCAAGACAAGACAACATGTCAGCGGTTTTTCGCGTTCAAAAATCAATTTCTCTAAATCATTTTTCAGCATTAATTTTATCTCATTATATATTTTATAACAATGTGCGTGCTGTTCAGGGCTCCATCAGAAAACGCTTGCTTATGGCTACTTTTTATTGCTTAGTGAAATTATTGAATTCGAAAATGGCTTTTCAATATAGCGAAAAGATACCATCGCTGTTGCGATAGTAATACCGAACGTTACACAATACAAGATTGCGTTTCCCAATAAATCCAAATTCTTTGTATGTCTTATATTATTAAGCGCAATAAATGCTATTTGAATCGCTATCATATGATACATATAAATTCCATAGGAGCATTTTCCCAGATAATCAAAAATTAAGATACTAAAAAATTTGTTAAGTGTCGATTTAGGGACTAATGCAAAATTTATAATTAGGAAAGAAAAAAGTATTGAATACATTTCATGGCTCAATAATTTCAATTGAACACCTTTCGCCAATAGTATTCCAATTACTGTGAATAGGATGAGCTGAAATGTTCTTCGTTTGAAAAAATTATTATATTTATCCAAATTTAAGAATAGAATCCACCCAAATAGTCCGCCAATTGCCATACAACTAAATCGCATGGTATCAAAAAACCTAAGTACCAGAAATGCACTATTTTTATCAATTACAACTTGATTTAGTTTGAAATATATTATTAAAATCGAAGGTATTCCTGTAAAAATTATTAACGTAATAGCAAAAACCGTAATAAATTTCAGTTTTGATTTTATTAACCAGGGCCAGAGTAGGTAAAAAATGTTTTCTACACCAATTGCCCATGATTGTACTGCATAGGGAATTGGTGCATTAGGAAAGAGTATATAGGGAATTTGGGGTAAAAGAACAATAAAAAATGAAAATTTAAAAATGAAATTATTAAATATCCTTTCACTAAAAATGGGTTGTTTGAAAATACTAACATGTGGTAAAATGATAAAACTTAAAAGTATTATTAGATAATAAACGGGAACAAGACGCACTGATCTTCTTATGAAAAAGCTATTTAAATTTATACTGCCTGATTTATTTTTTTCTTTAAATAGAAAATATGTAATAAGAAACCCACTTAAGGTAAAGAAAAATGTAACACTTAACGGACCTAATCCTTGAAAAAAAGCTGTTCGCCAAAGTTGCGTGCCAAACGTGTCACCTTTGATTAATTCTATATGATGAATTACTACTGCCAAAGCCCCGAATAAACGTAAACCATCTAGACCAGAAAAATAAATTGGCCTTTCTAAGGCAGGTGGTTGCATAAATAGGTATTTACTTTCTCCAGAAATTCAAGCAATTATAACTTTTAAATCAAATTGATACTGAATCGAATTCACTATCATTAGTTAACCAATCTTTTTTCAAAACAAATCTTCTAAAGTTATTGTTAAACAAAAACCGTGTTTCAAAACCAACTCTTCCTGAATAATAATAGATATACGCTAAAACGAATCTTAAATTATTCCAATCCTTTTTAATTATTGTTTTTAAAATTAAGTATAATATTTTTTGTGGAATTAATATCAAACATCGGAATAAAATCAATCCAATTAATTTAGGCTTTTTGCTATAAAATTGGCGTATTTCGCTATACGAATGTGCAATACCATTATTAAGTAGTCTTCTGTTTAAATACCGTTGTGTGGTTCGTGTTTGCGGAATAATATGTTTTATTAATGAAGAACCATTATATCCGAAAAGATATCCCAATTTTTTAATTTTAAAATTTAGACCGGATTCACCATCTCCCAAATAATGTCCTTTAGTATATTCAGGATTAAAACCTTCTGTTTCAAAAAAGACTTTTTTCAATATTGCTTGATGACAACTGTATAAATAATTTAATTCTTTACTTATTACAAATTCATAGGGAGGATCAAGGATACTCAATAAGTAATTATTGCAATGCTTTTTAATCCATTGCGGCGGCTCCTTTTCCCAGCATGGCAGAACTTTTCCAGTTGCTACACCAACATTTTTATTAAAATCAAAAACCTTTACTAATTCTTTCATAAGGTTTATATCGGCAATCATGTCATCATCTGTAAAATATAGTAACTCATATTGAGCTATTTTCGCCGCAGAATTCCTAGCATAATGAACTCCTTGCCGCGGTTCGAAAAAATACCTTATATTTGCATATCCTTTTTGGATAAATGCATCAACAATGTTCTTTGTGTTATCTGTAGAATTGTTATCAGCTACTATTATTTCATAATGATCTTTTGGATAGTTTAAATCTATAAAACTGTTTAACGTAATTCCTAAAAGAGGTGCTCTATTATATGTTGGAATGATAATTGAGACTTTTGTCATATTTTCTCCGAATAACTATATTTTATAGTTTGAAATTGTCAATTAGGAATTTATTGGTTTGAGTGTTTTTATTACTAGTAATGATATTGATTTAATTATACTTTTATCAATTAACCATAAAGTTGATATATATATTATAGGAGCAGATATTATAACGATCCCAACTGAAGCAAAGTTTATAAATTTATTTTGACAATTTCTAAAGGCAAATAGAATAATTATCGACACTAACGCCATACCTACGGACGCGATAAAAGGCGATTTTAATAGGGGAATAAAATAAAACTTTGATATCTTTAGTAACTTCGATGCATAGTAAATAAATACTGGTATAAAAAGCAATCCAATTAATTTTGTGTAAACAAAAAATAAAAATCCTAGTTTAATAGCACATAAATATCCAATAAAAAATATTATCCCATTAGTAATATTTATCTTTGTATTTATATCCGGTCTCCCTTTAGCGCTTATCAATTGAATATTTGGCAAAATTAGATAGGTCATTTCTGCAAGAACAATTATAGAAACTATTATACCTGATTCTTTCCATTTACTGCTAAAAACTAATGGAATTATTTTAGGAGCTATCAAAGCCACTCCAAAAGCAATCGGAAAAATAATTACCGCAAATATTTTGCTTATGGATAAGAATGCATTTTTCTGTTCATTATCATTTCCATTAAGCTTACATAAATAGGGAAACATTAGCGGACTAATCATCGAAACAACATTACCTAAGATAAGAGAACCTATCCTTTTTCCAAAAACGTACAACCCGATCTGACTTATTGTAAAGTAATGAGCCAAAATAAGATTGTCGACATTGCTGATAATCCAGGATATCACTTCATCCATCATAATCCACTTACTATACTTAAACAACTCAAGAATTTTATTCTTACTATATTGAATTTTAGGAAACCATTTAAGTACAATAAAAAGAAAAGTCAACGTAATCATCTCTGTTGATAAAGACATAATAACTAATGACCAATATTTAAAATTGAAATATGCTAAAGCAACTCCTATACATAGTGGGATTGTTGATTGAAACAACGTTGCTCCGGTTATTTTTTTAAAGTCAAATGATCTTTGAAGTTTGCTTTGATAAATTGATGACACGGAAGCAAAAAGTATACTTATGCCTTGTACCATAATTACACTGATAACTCTATTATCCTTCGTGTAAATTGCTAACAAAGGCGATGCTAAAATAAGTAAAATATAGAGGAAAAGTCCTAACCCAAGATTTAAAACTAATGCATTTCCGTAGGTTGCTTCACTTTCATCTTTGTGCTGAACAAGCGCTTGGCCAATTCCTTTTCCGCCCTGAAATACTAATGTAAGGGCTATAACGCTTGTACTAATGCCAACAATCCCATAATCACTCGGATTAAGCAATCGTGCAAGAAATAATTGAGAAACTAGGCTTGAAAGTATTGGAATAATTCTAGATAAAAAAGACCATTTGAAAGCTGAAAGCGCTTTTGCTTTTATATTTTCTTGAAGCAAATAAATATTACCTTTAAAATTGAAAGGGGGAAATACAACTATAAATATAACTAGCTATATCCGAATTTCCCAAAAAATAAAAGTGCGGTTTTCCGCTTAAAAAGGGCATTTTAAAGTGATTTTTTCTGTGCAAACTTCTCGCTTAAAAAGAACAGCAAAAATCATAACAAATACAAGCTTTATTTCATATTCATATAGGCTGGCCCGCCGTCTGCGAGACCTTTGTGGGGGTCTTTCAGACGGCGGCCAGCCTGATGAGAAAACAATCAACCGATTATAAATCAATGCATTAAATCGTTTGGCAAATCCGGATAGACCCATTTAACTTTATTGAGAGAATAAATTACTAATTTTTAGAGAAATAGCTGCTTTTTGCAAAGCTCTCACCTGAGAATATATTAATTTGATATTCAGTATCAGACAAACCTTCAATTAAATGAGGAATGTTTGCATTTATAATCAAATGTTCGTCACTTGTCAAAATATATTCTTCCTGCAATGCTAATATCTTAAGACTTCCATTTATTACGTGGAAATATTTTTGGGGTATTGAATTTATTCGAGGTGTATTTTGGAAATATTGCCTATTTACAATCTCGCCTTTTTTTATTAAATATGATTTTAATTTAACATCATTAGTAGAAACAATCTGATTTTGAGCTTTTAGCTTTTTTGGGTATAATCCTCTTTTAATTAAGCAGGACTCGCTTCGTTCATTATCATCATCATAGCAAGCAAAAAGTTCTTCCTTAAGCAAACCAATTGACAATGGTAATATTTTATCATCACATTCGAATAATGATTTTTCCAAATTTACTGGGCTTGCTGGTGAATACATCACAAAACGAATTTTAATCGGATTAAATAATTTATTTAAACATATAAAAAACTTTCGATTTCGTGGAAAATTAAAGCCAATTTTGGACATTAATACCCTTATCCATCGAGGAAGCATTAACAACTTCAAGTTCTCGATTTTTAGTATCTTTAAAAACAAATCTTTTTTACTAATACTGATTAACGAAAATGGGAAATACTCAACAAATTCAGTTTTTAAAAAAACTAAAGATTTTTCCTCTATTTGGAATTTCGCAAAATAATTTGTATAATCCGGATAAAGTAATTCAACGCTATTGATATGCATTCCCACGTTAAAGAAAGAATATTGAAATGTGTCAATATTATTATTAATCATATCTTTTATAACGTTTTTCAGATAGTGAATATCCTTTAGCATAAAATGATCTTCGATATAAATATAAACATAATCATATTTTGATTGTCTTAACATTTCCTGAGCACTTACAGCCCAATTTTTATCATTCAAATTCGCAAATAATGTACAATTATTTAAATAATTAGGAAAATTTGATTTAACAAATTTAGCGGCTTCGGCTTGATATTTCCCTCTAAAATAAATTAGCCAATTATCGCTAACTTCGTAAACAAGGGGGAATGTTTGTTTGAATATTTCGAATTTGTCTTCTGAGTTTAAATAAATATTACAAATTGCGGTAATCATTTTAATCTTCTAATATTTTAACGTTAGGATTTATTGAAATAAGTTGCTTCAAAATTTCATCTCTAAATTGCCCTACCTTTAACACAACTGCAACGGTTTTTAATTCTCTAATAGTTTCAGGATCATATACTAAAAATGGATAGCCATATAATCGTTTGCCTTTTTTTAATTCTGAATTATCCAAAATTCCTTTTATTTTGGACTTTTCTAACCCAAACTCAAATAAATATTGCGAAAAAATATGGGCTCCAAAGACATATACAGGCCCATCAAAAAGGCTAATTTTATTGTTCAAATTATTGACAAGTTGCTTATGATAACCAATAAAATTATCGAATATTCTTTTATATTCAACAGACTTATTTTCAAAATTAATATTGTCCTCTGAATATTCTTCCTTTTGAGCAGTATAAAAAATGTGCTCTTTATAATAGGTTTTATCTAAAATTGAAAACTTATTTTTTAATAAAAAGTAATCAACGAAATATTCAGTTAAAAAAAGAGTGTGCTCAAAATTAATCGCATTAGTATATTTTCTTTCTAAAAACAATTTTAAATTGGGGAATCCAAAAACCATCTTGTTGCCCGGTTTTATAAACATAGATACATCCCTAATAAATTCCTGCGGGTCATACATATGTTCCAAGACCTGAGAATGTACGATGGTATCAACTTGCCCGGAATATTTAAAGGAAGAATCAAAGAAAGAGGCTATGGTTTTGATTCTTCCTTCTAATTTGCATACGGGGTTAGGCTCAACAATTGTCCATGTTGTTTTATCTGTAATATTAATGAATTCTTTTGCAAGATTTCCTATCCCGCCCCCGATTTCCAATATGTTCAAAGCATTTTGTTCTTTAATATAATTTGCAAAGTCAAGGTAATATTGTTTCCACGTTGCGCCGGTTCCATCAAAATGCTGAAATTGGTAAAGTTTTTCTAATGGAACAAGTTTTTCTAATTGAATAACACCAGACTCCGGGCAAATAGACCAAGACATATCCATCTTCTCATCAGCAGTCTCCGGTTGGTCTACACAACCAAAAAAAATGGGAAACTGAGGAATACAAAATAATGATTCTAAATTATTTTTACCAGTTACAATACTATGATTTCGAGAAATTGCTTCTAACATTAGGCCCCTTTTAACTAATTACTGATTTGCTTTTCAATTATGTTCCTCAACATATTTTTACCCAAATAAAATAGCAATTGACTATACGGATGGTGATGCAAGGCCGCTATGTTCAAATAAATAAGCGCTGTTAAGATTTTGACTTTATTAAGATCAAAACCCTGGTTCTGAATAAATTCATAAAAGAAGTTTTCACACTCCACCAAGCTTTGTTTTCGAAGAAAATCATATTTGATAGCGTTTCCAGAGATCGAAACAGAAAAGCAATTTTTGTTAATTAATTCATGGCAAATTATTAAACCATGGTTTAGCTTTGCCAAATCATAATAAATATCGCCATACTTCATGAATCCGCCAAAATCTTGTCGCCAATCAAGCAAAGTAAATGGTTCGACACTCTCTGAATTGTTAATTAATATGTTCTCAAAATGCAAATCACCATGAAAACGTGTTGGAGTTCCATCTGATATTTTATCCCAATCCAATTTTTCTAAAAGATCAAATACCTTGGGTATTTTTTGTCCGTTTATTACCTCTTCAACATCCTGAATTTTATAGCGATCAAAATATTTATTTATGCGTTGTTCAGTTTTAATTTTATAAAAATTTAAACAAATTTTATTAAATTGGGTTTTAGTTTCTTGATTTAACACTTTGGGTATCCAGAATTTCTGCATCCACCCTAAAAATCTTTTAAATTCGGTAACTGTCGGATTTTTTGAAAATATTTCGCCTTCTACTTTTCGATAAACATAAATATTTTTATCTGATCCGATAATTTCGGGTACATATTTATCTAATGATTGAGTCCGCGCAACGCGATTTTTAATAAAATCCGTATCGATGGAAAATTTTACAACTCGATCATTTACAAACCAAATTGCTTCTTCCTCTTTGTCCAAAATATTCGGTTCATCTTCTTTTCTAAAGAACTCCCTTGTTATGCCCAAACTTCTAGGATTGCCCGTATCAAACCAAGTAAATTTATGGGATTTAATGCCTTTATTTAAAATTGCTCTTAGCCCATGGCTTTCTCCTGTAGCAATTGCTGCATCGTTCTGAGAATCCATTGCAGCCCAAAATTCTTTGTAATCAAAAATTCCTGAAAGCCCAATATATGCTTTCACGTCCCCGTGTGCATCTTTTTCACACAGTTCTATTACGCTATCAGAATTCAATCGGATTGATCGATAATGTGAAACATCATCAAGTTCAGTATATCCGATCCAATTTTCCGTCGGCTCAGGAATTTCTTCTTTGACAATAGTATCATTGGAACAAAATATAAAAGGACATTGCAAGTGCATTTTAGCCGTATAAATTGAATACCCCAAACCAGATCCTAAACCCTCATATTTATTCACTTCTGTAAATATAAACGTTCGTTCAGGATGCGCCTGTACAAGGTATTGTTTAAGGATATCCCCTTTATAACCAAGAGGAATTACAATCTCTATATCTTTTGGAAACTTTTCTATAATGTGTGATATTATTGGTTTATTGCCTACTGATAACAAAGACTTATTTATATGCTTTGTGGCATTATTCAAGCGGGAGCCGGTACCCGCTGTGGGAATTAAAACTCGATATCTCATTTTTCCGCCCTTTTATAATCGTCCTCCAACCGTACTACATCATCCATTTCCGGAGTACTGGCTTCAAGATACACGCTATCATCAACCGCCTCCATTCGATGAATTAATTTTGGTACAATCGTAATTGTTTCACCTGAACCAAATACTTTTGATTCTAATTGATTTAATGAGGGGCCAAAAGAAATCCGTAATTCTCCACTTAATAGGTAAATTGTTTCCTGTTTTATATTATGATATTGAGTACTGCAACGATGCCCTTTCAACATGGTGAGTTTTTTCATCATATACCGGTCATTAATCTCTATAACCTCTTCTTTCCCCCACGGTTTTTCTATCGTTTGCATTTTTATGGCCTTTATATTTTATATTGTTCAAATTCTGGATGAAACTCAAAGAAACTATCGTAAAATGATTTTACATATTGTTGCATTGACCATCGGCTTTTAAACCCATATTTGTTTTTCAACCATCGTTCGCCCTCTTCTAAGTAAAGTCTTAGATTCTCACTATACCCTTCAGTTTTTATTTTATCAGCATGATTGAGAAGATGGCTTTCGTTTTCCTCAACCCACACAACGTTAGTTATTGCCGCAGCCCAGTCATTTGAATAGGCTTTGGCAATAAGTTCACTTTCGCTTCCATATCCTCTAAAGTTTATTCCATCAAAAAGGAAATTCATGAAATCAGGTTTTTCTTGGTTGCATATTGATTCTATGAATTCTCGTCTTAATAAATAGGCATTATTATGGATAAACCAAAAGTATTTTACCGGCTGATTATTTAACAACATCTTCTCGCCCCAACGTTTCGAACAGGGAGAAAGTATGCCTATCCTGTTATGCTCCTCCAATATTTTAGCTAATGGCGATAGAGTTTGCGTCTCGAGAAATTCAGTGTCATTGGTTAATAAAAAAAACGCATCATATTCCTTAAATTTATTTTCTTTCCATAATTGACTAAGGCCATAATTCATCCCACGTGAATATCTCATTCCATGCTGTCGAGCTTCTTCCCAATCTGCACACCAAGTGCAATATTGAGAAAGACGGTTTTTATCTGATCCAGCCTCTACAACGAAAACATCCGTTATATTTCCATCAAATTTCTTTATATGTTCTACGAGCCTGTCAGTAGGATCGGGTAGATTGCGATTTAAAATTATCGTTGCCAATTTCTTCATATATTTCTCACTAATCTAAAATTTTTGATATAGCGGAAAATGCTTTTTTTAACTTCATTTTTCAGATGGACATTCAAATCTATATTTTTCTTCCGTAAATAGGTATCCGCTTCGGCTTTGACGGAAACAATTTCAGGTTTGCTAAAAATATAATGTCCTGCAATTACTGCTTTTTCCCTATCAGTTGTTTTTGTGTCTTTAAAAACCCATTTTTTCCATTTATTTGAATCATAAGCAATTTTCATAAAATTATCAGCTAATTTTGATAATCCGTTTTCTTCCAATACTGAAATAAACGCTTTTGTTTCCGCTACTCCAAACTCGGGAGCTACATTTGCCGCATGTATTCCAATTCGAGGGTGCCATTGTAAGGCATCGTCGGAAAGATAATCACAATTATGGGCTTTCATAAACACTCCATATTTGCGGCAAAGCTCAACCATTTTGGGAACCTGAATTTCGGGAGGAATTTCATCGGCCACACGGATTGGCGAATCAAAGGAGCCAATATTTTGAGTCTCCATTACTCGAGTACCTGTTTGCACAACAACAAAGAGTGGTGGATCTATTTTATTCTTTTTGCAAAATATTTGGATTGCATTTAGAGAGTAATCCATTTCTTCCTGTTTATTTGTGCTGCCACTTTGTTCTTCCGTGCCAACTTCAAACAATATTTTTTGATTTAATCTTTGAGCATGACTCCAACAAAAATCATAGAGCTCAAAAATTCTATCTAAAATTTCATCAACATTAGGATGGCCGAAAATATCCACACTTGGATCGATATGGATGATTTGAAAACCGGCTTCAATATCGGCTTTATATGATCTTTTTGCTGAGTCCATCGCTCGACGCAAGCTCAATTTATTTTCGATTTCTAAAGGGTTTTGCCAAGGACCGCCGTGATCCCGGGCTAAATAAACTTTCCCATTTTTATCTTTTTCAATTACATATTCTGCAAATTTATTTGTGTTCCAATTATTGACATAACCACCACCAACTTCCTCAGAATCGATTTGCCTGCGGCTAGCTATAAGCATTAATGGAATATCATATTCATTTGCCAACTCGATAGTGGCGTCAACACAATTGATGCTCATGGGGCCAACACCTAAAAGTGTGCAACGCTTTGCAAGTATTCTCTCAAATCGTTGTTTAATCACAAATATCCTATTTAAAGAACTTTTCGATAATGTGCAGACAGGCATCCAACACAGCACCTTCGCCGGAATTAGATGGCGTTACATAATCGGCAGCATTTTTAGCTTCAATTCGAGCATTTCGAGGAACAATCCCATAAAAACATTCCTTAAGGATCTCGGCATCATGATATCCGTCGCCAATATAGACAACATTATTAAAACCATAGGTGTTTTTGATATAATTAAATCTATCGCCTTCGCTAACAATAGCCAAGTCTTTTTTCATATCATCAACAATTCTTTTTTTCGAAATCGGGTAACCTCTTTTGTCTGCCGTAATAAACTTAACCGATAGTTTTTTTTCTATTAATTTTATTCCATCATTATCATGAGGTCCAAACACTTTAAACTCTTTACCTTTTTCCGAATACAAAAATTGCCCTGTAGTCATTACGCCATCAACATCTAAAATAAGGAATTTGGGAATTTCTTTTTCACCCATTTTGTTGTTACTCTTTGCTTAAAACAAACTTCGTTCTTTAATTTTTTTCCCACAAAATACTGCACCCCAACTAGCAAACCCAGGAGCATTATCTTTTAGCCATTCTTTGCCGAATACAAATTCAAAGCCTGTCATTTTTAAAAGGAGCTCTATTTCGGGCTGAAATAAATATCTCATTTTATGAGTTTCTTGAAGTTCTTCAATGGAACCTGATTTTTTATCTTTAATAATAATAGTATAATTGACATTGACAACATTTTCATTGGGATAAACAATAGGCTCGGCAATTCTTACCACACTGATTTCATTGTTTTCCATTCGCTTTACACGGACCACAGGAGGGTCGGTTAACACCGTCGGTCCATACCAACAATCAAAAAGAAAAACACCTCCTGGGGTCAAATGTTCAGCCGCTGTTTTAAATGTGTTAACCAGTTCCTCATTTTTAGTTTGATAGCTTATAACATGAAATAGTGAAATAACGGCATCAACAGTCTTTCCAATCCTTACTGAGCATGCATCACCTTGAATCAACTCAACCCGAGCATTAGGGTATTCATTTTGCCTTCGAATGGTCGCGGCCTTAAGCATTTCTTCCGATTGATCAATTCCGATTATAGAATATCCTTTTGAAGCAAGTATTAAAGCATGTTTAGCGGTTCCGCAACCTAATTCTAAAATTGATGTTGGGGCATTACCAAACTTTTTTAATAGCCCGTCAATAAAATCAACCTCTACTTTATAATCTTTGTCTTTATACAATAGGTCATAATATCGCGCATAATTCGCAAAAACGGTCATTTCAATATCTCCTTTACGGTTTCAGCAACAAGACAAATTTGCTGATCTGTTAATGCCAACCCACTTGGCAAATACAATCCTCGTTCCGCAAGCCTTTCAGCAACAGGACAAGACTTTTCTTCTATCAATCCTTTTAAACACGGTTGTTTGTTCATCGGATAGAAAAAGTGCCTGGTTCCAACACCAACTTTTTGGAGTCTTGCCATTGCGGCAGTTGCATTGAAAGGAACATGATCTTTTAAAACAATTCCATAAACCCAATAAATATTTTCAGCATATTCGGTTACTGCAAGTGGAAGCTGTAAATTTTCAATACTACTAAGTAATTGATTATAAAGCATTCCGATTTCCCGCTTTCTTCTGATTGATTCGTCGAGGGATTCGAGTTGGGCAACTCCCAGTGCTGCCTGAATATTACTCATCCGTAAATTCCACCCGATTTCTTCGTGGATATATCGACGCTCTTTATCAAAGAATAGGTTCCGTGCATTTCTGCATCTTTCGGCGATTGTTGCGTCATCAGTAAATATCATGCCGCCTTCGCCGGTTGTAATATGCTTATTGGGATAAAAACTGAATGTAGAAATATCTCCAAAACTTCCGCATTCCCTTCCGCGGCATTTTTGACCAATCATTTCCGCAGCATCTTCAATTATTTTTAATCCATATTTCTCTGCCAACTCAAGAACCGGTTTCATGTCAATAGGAAGTCCATAAATATGCACCGCCATCAATGCTTTTAATGTATATCGATTCGTTTTTAAATGCTTTTTTATTATATCTTCAAGCTGATTCAGATCCATGTTCCAAGTAATCGGATCAGCATCAATAAAGATAGGTGTTGCACCAGCCCGAACAACCGCAGCCGCGCATGAAATGATTGTAAAGGCAGGCATGAGCACAGCGTCGCCAGGTCCAATTTTTAATGCAAGCACAGCAGCATCAAGCGCCGCACTTCCATTTGAGACCGCAATACCGAATTTTCGTCCAACACGTAAAGCAACCTTTTCTTCGAACTCTTTAACGAATGGACCTTCACTCGATATCCAGCCGGTATCGATGCATTGCTGGAGATATTTCTTTTCATTCCCCAAAAGAACCGGCTCATTTACCGGAATCATGTTTAGCCTTTAAATTCAGTGGAAATTATTTTTAATTGAGAAGGATCGACAGGTGTAAAGCGTGTTTTATCCATTTCACCAACGTAAGGTCCTTGTTTGACTTCAACCATTTCGGTAGGTTCTATCATTTCAAAACCATGGCCTCCATAAGCAAGAAGAACTACATCACCAGAAACCAGCACCCTGCTTTCCAAATAATTCTTGTCATCGTCATAGAAATCAATGCGAACTTTCCCTGATCGCACAAAAATCGTCTCTTTAGTCATAAAGACTTCTCTTGAAACGCTATTATGAACATGCGGGGGAATCACATAACTTTTGGGTCGGTTCATGTACGCAAGTTGTTGTGAAAAATCATTTGGAGTGAAAAATTCAATACCATCTTTATGGAATTTTGCACGTATGATTATTGATAATAGCTTGTCTTTTATTGTTATTCGCTCAACCATTGTGTTCCTTTTGCCTATTGCGATTTATTTTGCCGAAGAAACTTTTTGCCTTTAAATTATAAATTAAAAAACATCTCTTTTTTGATTTTTTCAAGTAACGCATTATCTTCTTCCGTCTTCTCCGCCGAAGAAAACGCCTGCCCTATTGGGTTAAAACCAAAAACCAAGACCTAAATCCGGCTTTAGCTGTTCGGTATTAGCGAAGACCTAAACCCCAACACTAGTTTTACCTCGGTTATTTATCTTTCCATAAAAGCATTGATTTTCGCTTGCAGTACATGGATTTCAGAAAGGGTTGGGGCTCCTTAAACCAGCGATTCTATAAAACAATCAAATTCCTTTTTCAATAACTTTTCTGCTTGCAATACAATT
>Ga0182027_10006210_pt1 | contig 17973 bp, 13 predicted proteins | sample 712E1DmetaG_FD_121300 | JGI IMG/M metagenome (GOLD analysis project Ga0182027, IMG submission 121300) | Permafrost microbial communities from Stordalen Mire, Sweden - 712E1D metaG (Illumina Assembly) | ecosystem: Environmental > Terrestrial > Soil > Wetlands > Permafrost | place: Sweden... | reverse complement strand
TTTAAAAATTAAAAACGTTTTTACCTGCCAAGAAAAAAGTTTTTATTTTTGAAAAACGTTTTTCATTTTTAAAAAACTTTTTCCCTGCCAAAAATAAAGTTTTTATTTTTGAAAAACGTTTTTACTTTTTTTGGAAAACTTTTCTGAGCCAAAAATAAAGTTTTTAAAAATGAAAACTTTTTCGAAAAACTTTTTCGGAAAAAAACTTTTTTATAAAAGTTTTAGAAATTTTAAAATTTCAAAGTTCTTTTTCAGGTACAGAATTTTAGTATCTTATTTATGACGTAACATATTAATTAAAAAAATTATTTCTAAAAAAAGTAAAAACGTTTTTTATTTTTAAAAACTTTATTTTTGGCTCAGAAAAGTTTTTCAAAAAAAGTAAAAACGTTTTTCAATTTTAAAAACTTTATTTTTGGCAGGGAAAAACTTTTTTAAAAATGAAAAACGTTTTTCAAAAATAAAAACTTTTTTCTTGGCAGGTAAAAACTTTTTTCAATTTTAAATAAATTTTTTCTGAGCCAAAAATAATTTTTTTAAAAAATAAAAAAAAGGTGCACAATTTTTAAAATTTTGAAAATAATTCTGGCCAGAAAAAAATTATTTTTGGCTCAGAAAAAATTTATTTAAAAATGAAAAACGTTTTTACCTGCCAAGAAAAAAGTTTTTATTTTTGAAAAACGTTTTTCATTTTTAAAAAAGTTTTTCCCTGCCAAAAATAAAGTTTTTAAAATTGAAAAACGTTTTTACTTTTTTGGAAAACTTTTACGGAAAAAAACTTTTTAATAAAAACTTTTTAATTATTTGATCTTTTTATCTAATTTGGGTTTTCTCAGAGAAATTCAACAAGATTGTGAAGCATAAATGTGTCGCGCGAAAAGTGGCGTGCTGGACTGAGAGCTCCGAGAGGCGATCCGATGCGTGCCAATCGCCCAGTGACATCACGGTTGCCACTTTTTTTCAGATTCAGACTTTGCGACATAATGTAGAAGATGGTTTCAGTCTGAATTGATAGACCAAAATAATTTTTTTCTACACACAAAAATGGATGACATGCACAGGCTTTTTGTAAATGCAGAAGAAGTCATGAGAATTGAGCTAATAGAATTAACAGAAGAATGGCAGTTGAGCTTTGATGCAAACGTTCCATGCATAAACAGCGAAGACCAACATCCACTAATTCATTGCCCAGTCCAGATACATTATCACACCATTGCACTGCGTCCAAATATTCCAAGCGACGTATTGGTCATGTTTGAAAGGATGACAAAATTTTGTGACAAATTCGAGGGCGACACGCTGTCTGAACAATGTGTGCCTTACGTGAACACTTTGTATCGATTGAAGGCGCGAATAAGAAGAGACATCTTTGATTTTGCAACGCTCATTAAAAGCACCACATGATTCCACGAAGACAACCGTGCAATGGGAGGGGGGGGGAAGAAAAAATAAAATTTCTGTTTTTTATTTTTCTTCTTTGAATTGACGTTCAAGAAACTCCACGATGGGTGTCTTCTTCCTTTTGGTCGCGATGGTCAATGCAGTTTCCCCACCTCCAAACGTCTGATGCAGATCAATTTTGTGTTTGACGAGTTCTATGAGTATTGGGAGGTATCCCTCATAGCACACAACGTAGAGAGGATTCTTGCTGTCCGTCCCGACATTTGGATTAGCTCCATGCGCGAGAAGGTCAATAGCGATGTTGAGTTGATTGTATGCACAAGCAATAGCGAGTGGAGTGTACCCATTGTTGCTTGGCTTTTCAACGTCCACGTGGTGTGCCAGGAGCAAGTCCACGATGTTCAGGTTCATGTTAACACATGCCAACAAAATAGGGGTGTTTCCATATATGTTTGGTTTGTTAACGTCTGCCTTGTACGTGGTAATCAGCGCGATGCACACTTGCACATCCTTGTTGCAAACAGCGCATATAAGGGGCGTATCGCTGTTGTCCCTTTCAATTGCATTCACGTCGAATGCGTCAATGTTTTTTGCCATGAATTCGATTGCGCCCTTTTCGTCGTACACCCTCAGCATGTTAAAGAACTCTTCGGGGAATGGAAGAAGTGGTTTGGGTTCCATTTTTTTTTGACTTTGATAAAAAAATTATTCGGAATGTGTGATTAAAAAAATAAACTCAATGACACACACATAACTTTCAACAAAACATTTTTTTCGAAAATTTACATTTGTATTTTGGTGAACAAGTATACACACCGTATCCCACCTTAATGAAAACACTCATCATCCTAGCTATTATGACATCCATGGTATGTGCGCAGATTATGGGGAAGTGGAAGAACGAACTCGACTCGGTGATGACCGTCGATCACATAGTGGGTGATACATTCCATGGGATCTACGAGACCGCCGTCTCTGGTAATGGGACGCATCTGACCGCACCAGTTGATGGCAAGTTTACGATGCCAACTGCACCTGAAACCCTCGGAACGATCGCATTCGCAGTGAACTGGGAGTACAAGAACTCTGAGGGGAAAATTGTTCGCTCCACATCAACTTGGGCTGGATTCTATACTGACTCTGTGATCAGTGCACAGTGGCTCCTCGTTCGTGGGTGTACTCTGAAAGATACATGGAGCAGCACTACTGTTGGAAAGGACTTTTTCAACAAGCAAAAGTGAAAGTCCACACACAACAACAACACCAAAAAACCCCCCAAGCAAAAAAAATAATTCTTTCAAATATTTCTCAACAAATGGATGTGACCAACGTATTTGATGCGTGCTTTACGGGGCACACTGAACCAGTGGAAGAGTGGATACGAACCGGTGGTAATCCGAATGCACGACGCGGAAATGGATCGACACTTCTTTGTGTTGCTTGCAAGCATAACGCGGGTTATTTAGGCGTCGTGGAGGTGTTACTCAAGGCTGGAGCTGATGCGAACACGCAAGGAAAACATCGACGCACTCCTCTCTCCAACGCATGTGAAAGTGGAGACTCGAAATTGGTGGAATTGCTACTCAAGTTTAAAGCTGATCCAGAATATCTGGACGACAATGGAGCTACTTCTCTGCATATCGCGTGCGAAAATGGTCTCTCTGAAGTAGTGGAAATATTGCTACGCCATGGAGCTGACCCAAACAAAAAATTACCCCGCGATTGTACTCCACTGCACCAAGCAGTCTACAAACAAGACCACAGATCAATAATAGCGTTGATAGACGCCGGGGCAGATCAATGTGCTAAAGATTTCTTTGGAAAGATGCCAATGGAGTATGCAAATAGTTCAACTTTCACAGCAGTGGCACACGCAATGAATGAGAGGCACAAAAAGGAAGTTTCGATAGTTGCCACTGCTTGCATCGACAGAATTGGTCAACATAGTCCTGCGCATCACTTTGCACAAGACACATTTTTACTGAATACACTCTTTGAAGTTCTAATGACACACATCTGACATAACAAGAAATATGAAGAGCACGTTGGAGTTTAATCACATTGAGAAGTCTTGTAATTTGGTTAAGTCATAAGGTTGGTTATTAAAATTAATCACTGAAATAAAATTCTATTGTTGAGGCAAAGTCCAGCGGCATGGTTAGTTCAAATTTACCAAATATTTTTTGTCATAGAATTTAATTTCCATGACAAAGGTTAGTCAGTCAGTGACAAAAATTCACATCGACTATATTAAGTTTGCCATAGAAAATAATTTCAGTGGTTAATTTTCGTAACCAAGCTTATGAATTTTTGTCGGTGACTAACCTCAACCATAGAATTTCAATTATTTAATATTAATAAAAATAATAATAAACAATTAATGATATTCATAAAATAATTGGTTATAGTAGCAAAATTATTTATCCCATAATACATGCATACTCACTAATAATATAAAAAGTGGGGTGTCGTAATGTCTCTATTATAATTATGATCCAGGTCTATTAAATCATATTAATCAATTGAAACATAAATTAGATAAAATACAATAATGTCTAATATTACATTGAATAACATAAAACAGAATTGAATAGAAATTGAAGTTTTTTGTTTCTTTTCTTTCATTTCTTCTTTGGAACAGATGGGAATGCCGGGAGAGCACTAGCTGGCCTATCGAAATACTGGCTTGGCCGACGACTTCCAAACTCACGATAAATTTCTTGTGAAACAGCGTCTCCAACGTTGGCAATGAACATTGCGTAAGCAACCATGACACTGTTGAACGACTCGCCGTATCTTGCGAGGAAGTAGACGTCCCTTCCGACGATGAAGTAGAGCCGCGGAGATCCAGGCTTTCCAGCCTTCACTGGCTCGACCCAGAACATGCGAACACCTTCGAACCAGAGTTTGCGGAGTTTGGGATCGTCCTTCCCTCTGAAGTTGGTGACAACGTATGTCTTTTGTTGTTCAGTGAGTTGGTGAATGCGCGGATTGCGGGGATCGGGGTTCGTCGGTCCACCACCACCGGAAAAAATTCTGTAGTAGTCCGACCGCTGGACTCCCACATTGAGATATCTGAACATTGAGACGAGGCCACACTCTGTTTCGTGGACGTCTTCCCAGTGTTTAGTTTGACATTCTTTGGAGCAGTAAAACGTGAGTTGGCATGCACTACAAGCCAACTTCGCCACTGGTTTTCCGCAATTTGCGCACAGTATCACTGCAGTTGTAAGTTGAGTACACCGCTTTAGCACATCGAGTTCTTTGTAAACGCGATCGCCAGTTAATTGCTGATACGCATGCTTGGTATAGCGTTCGGTTTCCATTTTATGTTCTGTTGTTTCACCTTCTGGGCTCCATTCGCGGACGTCTTTCTCACCTTGCGAGGACGGCGGAGCTCTTTTCGTGCGGCGAGAAACAAAATTTGGGGGAATCACAAGAATATTGATTATCATATTTCGCGCCTGTTCCTCGGACATACTTTGAACGAAAGTCTTGATGGCCTCTCCAAAGTCAACTTCATCTGACGATGGATTTCCACGCAAAAAGAGCCGTCTGAACAGCACCGTGAATTTATTTGAAGCAAGGTACATTTCCGACATGCCAACAAGCATCATTTTGTCATACCTGACGCTTGGTATGCCATAGACTTGAATATTTGTTCCAACGAGGAACTCATGAAACTCTTGTCCACCATTTCTCCCGAGAATTTCGATTACAGTTGGGTCAGAGAGATCAATTCGTAAATTTTCTTTCATAAAAACAGAGAGCACGTGACTCGCTCTTTCTTCTGCTGTTTGAGGAATCGGGACTTCTGTTTCCTCCATTTTTGTTTGGTTAATGTCTTTCTTAAGTCAACCACAATGAACTCCAACTTAAAGTAGAATATTTTTGTGTAATTGTTTTGTTTTTTGATAAATTTTAAATGGTTGGTGTATGCGCGCGTGTTTTTCAAGTGAATGTCACTTCAATTTCCATGGAATTATCACTTTTGATAGCCATTGAAACATATTGATAGTCATCGCGTGATTTGATGGTTCCCCTAGTTGTCGACGAGGAACTCGCCTCCTGTTTGTGCGTCACGACACAGTGTTGGTTATTTTGGATCCTCATTTCAAACATGATAATGTAAGGTAGTGTATTTGAAATCACAAGTGATACGACTCCCTTGTCTCTTGCTTGAGAAGTTTCATCATATCTTACGTTATAAGATGTGACCACTACGTCAGTTGCTCTCCCAGTGTTCACAACAAGTGGTTTGGTGGCTTCTTTCTTCTGAATCATCCCTCTTGGAAGAACATAAGAGGATGCAACGCGTCCAGTGTTTGTGAGCATCTTGTTGAATGGATCATTTTGTGGCACACTGTATATCTTTACAGGAGTTCCTTCCGAAATATACTCCAATGCTTGCATGTCAGCAAAGCGCATGTCAATGAAAACATCCGAACTTCTTCCCCACAGCGACACAAACGAGTAGTAAATGGGAGATGCCACGCCGTTTGCCTTTCCAACCAATATTTTCGCACAGTCCAGTGGTTGGATGGCCAGTCCAGGATCGGTCATGTCGCAAAGAATGACACGATCTGGAACGAATGTGTCAGATTGTTCTCCTCCAGTTGTGGATGCTGCTGCTGCTGCTGCTGCTGCTGGGCTGGATCTCATTGACGTTTGCGCCATTGCTTTTGATTTTGTCATTCCCCTCGATGCACTCTCTTCCATATGCTCTACGGATGCCACGAGTTCTAGCGGAGACGCGCCATCGATGATACGTATTCTCTGTGGGTTAAACACATCCGAAGAGAGGTTTTCGATCCACACGCACGCAGAGAAGGCGTACTGCATTTCTAACTTCTCGACTTTTCCGTGTATCAAGTCAGCAGAGTGCGCTGGTTTCCACCGTTTGCTTGTGACTGCGTATGTCACTTGGAGACTTCCTGGCTTCATTCCCAAACAGTTCACACGCACGCTGCTATTCCTTGGAATCATCCGTTGTTCTTCGTTCACCTTGAGTTGTGATCCCCTAAATGTGAAAGTGTCTACGTCAGTCATGACTGAGTAGACATCGCTCGTCTTTTCCTTAAGAACCATAGTGTATGTCTGGGTTGCTATTTCTTCTTTGGATTGATTGAGGATAGCGTCGATGACAATACCATGTTTGAAATTTGTCTTTGAACACGCTATCACTTCCTTTCCAATGAGAAAATGCATGTCTGACGTTGCAAAGTACGATTGCATAAGTTCAGTGGGAAAGCACTCCTCACCATTGATCGACACTTTGAGCGTGTTCTTATCGAATGTCATAGGGAGGCCGGTAATGATGATTGCATCGGTCGCCTTATCTTCTGGAATGTTGGCTGCTTTAGAAACGTGGACAAGTTCAGTCCCATTTTTAAAGACATTGGCAATTGTGTAGAATTGGTAGTCCTTTGTTACATTGAATGCGAGAGCGTTGTCGAACCTCTGAGATGTTTGACGGTGTGGTTCCATTGTTTTCTCTTTTGTTAATGATTAAGGAAAACAAATGTTTAATTTCTTTTTTTTGATTGTAAATGTGTGCATTTTTTCCTATTTGTAATCATAGAAAACGCGGATTCCCATGAATTTGCGAGCTGCAAAACTTAAATTTGCATTCATTCCACGCAAGAATGTGGTTTTGGTCAATTCGTCCACATAGAAACCAGTTTTATTAGAGCGACGTATAATTCCAGTGAACCAAGAGAGCACACTCAATTCGATGGTCGTTGGGTTTTCCTTTATGAATAGTCGTGTGTCTGGTTTATTGGTAAGATAAGCACACACTTCTCTTGTCTCTTTGTTGTGTGGTATGATAAAGAAACTGATGTCATCTGGGTCTTCTGTAACGACTACAACTTGCAAATACAGTGTTTCGAGTGCAACTGCCATAATATGTGGATTGGGGGGGAATAAAATTTTTAAATTTTCTTTTAATTTTGCTGTGTGTGTGTGTGCTTATTTTCTTACGTCTGGATTTATTTTAGGATTTCGATCGATGGTCACATTCTGAAATGACATCGTTCATTATTTCCAAATGACCACTTCCCAACTTATGCTGTAAGATACACTTGAGAGTTGCAGTTGTTATCATTGGTGCACTCTCAATGAGATCTTCAAAGTTTGTTCTGATCTCATCAATCGTGGAGCAGTGAAGAATACTCGTCAACATTTCGAGAATGCAAATAGCAGTAAGAGCACTCGGCCCAAGTTCTTCTGCGTGTGCTTCCCAGAAGTGCTTTAGTAGGAACACATCTCGTTGAATGGCCATTATACCCAACATGCTTCCCACTAGATCAGAATCAATGTCGGGAGACATAAGTTTCTTCAAATAAGTTAGTATGATCATCTTGAATGTCGCGCATTTCACTTGCTCTGTACATGGATACTCAAACAGCAAGCGATCCATTACATCCTTTATGTATTCTTCATTGAGCCAATACTCTGTAAACAACTGAGTAAAGCATCCAGCAAGACTCCGCTTGAAAATCACGCACGTTGCCATCCACGTACAATGAGACTCACTGCCGTCCATTATTGACGTAGTTACTTCCGTCTCTGCTAGAGAGACTTCACAATGTGTTACCATTAGTTTATCACTCTCTTTACTCATCATGATAAAAATTCAACTTTTGAAGAAATAAATTTTGAATTGCATGTGGGTTTTGTGTCATGAGAAATTTAAAAGCGTGCGGCAATTTCTCGTGTGTCTTTGAGTTTCTTCTCCAGATGTATTTTGGCATATGTCATTGGACATTCTGAGTTGCTGCACACAACATTGACATGTCGGTCATCCTGACAGAGTTTGCAATGTAGACTGTGTTGTTGCAGACGTTCTTCTACTTCTTCAATGTCCCGTTGTACTTTACGTGGCAGACTGTCCAACTTCTCGATGTATTGTACCTGTTCTGGAGTAAGCTTGTCTCTGGGAAGTAGCATTAGTTCGTCGTAGTGTCTTTTGCAGTAGTCACAGATGGCAGCCACTTGAGTGCGGGTGGGTGATATCTTAATAACACAACCACAGTTGACACACTGCTTTCCAACGAACACGAGGAACTTTCCAATCTTCCCTGGTGCAGTGGACGGTGGTGCAGCCACCACCTTCTGCTTCACGTGTGTGTCGCGCTTCTTTTGAGCAGCAGTAGTCGTGTTACCAGACATGATTTCTTTGATCGGAACGTCCAAATTGAATACCTGCTGCACGTGGTCAGGAATGATCGGTGCTAACAGACGGGTGATCGACTTTCCGATCTGCTTGGTGATGTAGTAGTCTTTGTCTGGTGGAATGCCCTCTCTAATAGCAATCATCGGGTCCTCTGACTTATCGCACATTTTCACCTTCTTGGTGCTCTGTATTACCACATAGGGGACTCTGTCTCCAAGGCCGTAATCTGCGATGCCGTCGCGTTTCAAGCGATTGGCCAGGTTGACATGTGGCTGTTTGGTAGAGAAGGGTGTTTGTGACTTGGAGAGCGCCTTTGTGATGATTAGTCTGTCGATTGTAATGTCCCGCGTCAAGAACTCGGAAATCACCTTCCTGACAACTGCGATTGATCCTTCCACAGAGTCTTTGATTAGAAGTTGGTTGGCTGCCTGCGTGAGTGTCGAGCGCTGCAATTCACAGCCATCACGACGTACAGTCTCCATCCCCATGAAGGAGAGATACTGCTCCATTACCATCTTCTTCAGAGCATCAGAGAAGACCCACTTTAGACCGGCGTACCGCTTCTTCGCGATCAGCAAGTAGGACCAGTATGCCTTCTCAAATTCGATTTTCAGTGGTTTCGGCAGGACACTTGTTACCATGTCACACGCCTTTCTTCCGTGGTCAGAGTCGAGAGTCACCATGTGGAACATCAGTTCGAGGCGCGCACTCTCCATCACCTCTGCCACCAGAGTTTCAAACGAGTCGGGTAGTATTCCGATTCCGACATGCTGGTGCTCGACGACTTCTATGTATGTGAACAACTTGCTCAGGACGTCCCGGACGCACACTTGCATGCACTCGAGCGACTCCTTGACCAACTCTGTTGTATCGTCTGTCGGCTTGGTCCGTCTGTAGTACTCGCGATGGTCACCGTATTGTCCAGAGATGTGCTCCTTTGTCAACCGTACTACTGCTTGTTTTATTCTGTCTACGCACCCTGCCTTACAGTTTGCGACGAATGATTCATAGCATGACTTGGTCATGGCATCCACTATCTGTGCCCTTCCCCCACCAGCTGGTGATGGCGGAACAATGGGTGGTGCAGTTTTCTTTGCTATTCCGTTTGTAGACACTTTTGAGTTTGTGCTGCAGATACACTTCCACGTAGTAGTGAATTGCAATGCGCATGCTGCACGTGTGATTGGCTTCTCCACTTTGAACAGCATCTTTGAAAAGTACTCTACTATTCCATTCCCGGCGAGTTCTGCTGCGTCTGCTCCGAGTGGTGCATCAGAGTGAAATTTGACCATCACAGAATCTGTGTTGTGCACGACGAGGTTTCCTGGTCCGACGTGGAAGTGGTGTGACGCTGTCTCGAGATCGTATACGAGATTGACTGTGGGGAGGTTGGTGCGCACCAACACAGCAAGTACCGTGGCTCCCTCTTCTGGTGGTCCACAATACTCTTGAAATATCATGTGGAGTGCTAACCGTGGGCCCGTGCATGTGAATTCTATGGACTTGTGTGCCTTGAATTGCATGTAAAGTTGTCTGGAAGTGACCACTTTCTTCCAAGTCTCACTGTCTGGAATCACTTCCCCACGCATGAGTGGAACAACCATTTCGAGTAACTCTCTCCGTGTATACTGGACATCGTTCAGTTCAGTATAGAGTAATTTGTCACCAGCCGAGACGTCGGTTGTTTTCACTTCCACGCCATCGCTTCGTAGAAGACTATGGTCTCCAGTGCAGTCAACAATGCCTTGATTGGTGACCACACGGTATATCGGCTTGGATGTGCGATGCCTGATAACTCGGAGTACGGGTACGAAGTAGTCGTCACTCCACACAAACAACTCGCTCTCTCCCATGGCAATTGCTTCTTTTCCACAATCTCCATAAGGTTTCCATTCTCCGTCAATTTCGTTGATGCATACCACAGCTAGTTTACCTCTCGTAATGACAAATAGCGCAGTGTCGCCAGTCACACTATCGCCGTAGATCACCTCGCTGTTCGCAGTGCATCCCTTTGGAATGGAAAATTCTCTGGTTACGACTTCTTTTGTCAACATGATGAGTTCTCGACCACGCGCAGTCACGGAGGAAGCAATCTCTTTTGCAGGAAGCTTCCCTGTTTCAGTTCCAGTGAAGCCATAGACACTGTTTGCAGAAATTTTTAGTGCGAGTTGGCGACCGTCGAGCACTGCTTTGCGAAAGGGGTCCTTCTCTTTGGACAGTGCGAATTTAGCTGCTTTTCGAGCGGATAGAAGTCCGTTTAGAACTACTGATAGAATTCCAAACTTCTTTTCGGAGTCGGTGACAATCATGTCTGTGCTGCCATTCACTAGTTCATAGTCCGCATGTTCTTTGAGTTTCAACTTGGTTGCCACGTTGAGCGCATATGTTCTGCCACCAAACAGTGATGCCTGTCCATTAGATCCGATGTAAAAGTCCGCTCCTACTTGGAGTTTCAGTTCTTCCGCATCTTTTGCTGGGAATTGTGCCGGTGCTTGAATGAACAAGACATTCGCGGGGTCGGGAGACCTCCAGACCTTTTTTGCATTAAACTTCTTTCCCTGTTCTTCCGTTAGCATGGTGCTGTAGCACATATTTCCAGAGATCATGATCGACGGGTAGAGACTATTGAAATCCATGGTGACCACGAGCAGATGTATTCCCTTTTTTGGAGTAATGACAGTGGCTCCTTGGTATTTCCCTCCAAGTTCCGCTGCGCTCACTTCCCCTCTTGGTCGCGCGCTGTCAACAATGACATCGATTTTAGCAGACTCTCTCAATATGAGCGACTGCACTTTAATCTGCTGGCCACGCGTCATCTCATACGACTGTTGGATGCCCGTTGCGCGTGCCATCTCCACTGAGTTGACTTCGACCATCCGCTTGCGCGCGTAGTCTGACGGGATGAGCGCGTCGTTCTTGTTGTATATCACCAGTCGAAGTCTGTCATCTGGCGTGCCCTCAAACTGTATTTTGGGTATCTCGCGGTGATCGACGTCGATCTTCTCCATGTCAATTACTGCACCCACCGACCGGAGGGAGTATGTCTTCAGTTTGAGAGTGCGCTGCGCCACCTGCCGAATGTCGTGTATGAAGCGCCCGGTAATTTTGACTTCCTTGTTCTCGAGGACGCCCGTTCCCCGACTATTGAACTGTGAATTTTTGATGCAAGCAAGCTCCCCACGGATGCGCGACATATCCTTGAAGCGATTCCCAATGCCCAGCGTCTCTGCGCGCTCGAACAGGTAGGGGAAGTCAAAGTTTGGCGTGTTGAATCCAGTGATCACGTCTGGGTTGTACGTCACAATGAGTTGTTGCCAAGCCATTATTAGCGATGCTTCGTCATCGAATGTGACAAGGTAGTCTCCTTGTGTTGTCATGTCACTGCATGTTCCGAGTTGGAATATCACGGAAATGTCCCCTTCTTCGACGACGACTTCACCCTCCTTGTTCTCCCGCAGCATCCGCGGGAGCTTGTTGACCAGCGCTGTCGTAGGTGAGACCTCGTCACACCATAGAATAGAACCAATTGTAATCACTGGGTCTCCGCCCTTCGCGCTCGGAAATCCCGGATGTCGCGCTGCACATTCGATGTCGAAGCTCAACAGTCGAGGAGGCGCGTGCTTTGCCCATTCGCCTTGGATGCCTAGGCTCTTCACGTCCCTGTACCACACATCAATCTCGATCTGGCACCGCGACTCGTCATCTGCGGCCTGCATTAGGTGGTCCACCAAGTCGCGATCGCACTCGGAATTTCTGTACTCTGTGTCATCCTCTGGAACTTCGATATATTCCAGTGATTCATCGTCGGGAAGTTGTTGTTTGGCACCACTGCTTTCTCCTGTCATTACACCGCGAATAAACATCGTTCTTTTCTGCTCTTTGAGTCTCCGCGCGAGTTCTTTACGGCAGTCAATCCAACTCTTCGCCCCTCCCATGTGAAGTTCGTCCGAGCAATGATACCGGACAAACGCGGGGAAGCACGTCTTCGCGTCAGACTCCGACATGGTGCTGATGTCGTGCTGGCCATTCCGCTCGATTGACACCCAACTGCAACCGACGATTTCCTTGTCGATCATGTGCCGCAAATCGAATGGCACATCCGCTTCGTACGTCTTGAAGAAGTTGGGTTCCCACTCACTGCACCAGCAGAATCGATCGAGTTTGCTCTTGTTTTCCAGGATTTTCCGCACTGTAGGCACGTGCTTGGGTAGGCGGGTCACAACGAGCAGAAATGGCGTCTTTTCGGTGTGGTAACCGCGGATGGGTATCTTCTGCACGACTTCCACGCGAACTACCATAGGTCCTTCCATTAGTGTGCACTCGTCCTCGTCGCACTGAATTGATGCTGACATATCGCGTCCACCGAACTTTTGCTTCTTCTTTTCAAAGTAGCGCTTGTGACCCGGCTTTCCCCGTTCGTTCAAGACCGTGTTCCAAGCCCGGTAGTTGAGGTCATCCGTGACGAGTTGGAGCCACTCCTTGTTGTTTGCCAGTACTGGATTGATCATCGGAGCGTCACAATAAAAGTGTGGTTCATATCCATATATGCGCGCCAGCACGGATAGGCCGTCAGCAGTATCACCAAACATGCGGATCACCGGACGTTGCGTAAAGCAGTCCCTTCCTGGGAATGGCGGAATTTGCGCAAGTTTGGACGTCTTCGTGCAAGCGCACACATAGTCGATAACGTTCATCTGGAAGACGATCGAACTCTCCTCGCCAGTCAGGCCGACGTCTCTCGCGTTCTTTCGACGGATGTTCGCCAGGATCTCTTCGAACCGCCCTGGAGGGTTTCCGCGCGGAGTCTCCCGGATCTTCCGGTTCTGTTTGGGTATTCTCTCTTTGTGCACAAGTGGTGGTTCGTCTATTTTGAGTTGTTGGAGTTGTTGTGTAACTGCTTCTGGATCGTCTCCGTCACCAACGTCTGTTGCAGTAGGTTTCCTGTCACCGCCTTCTTCGACCAAGTCCAATCCCATTTCGGGATCTTCGTCTTCTTCAAACTCCAATATTTCTGGAGGTGTTGTCATTTTTTTTCTCGATAGAGTAGTAAAGTTGAATTAGCGGTGTGTGTGTGTGTGTGTGGTATGCCTTTTTATGAGAAATGCTCGTCTCTCTCTTCACACACACACACAGGAATTAGAACAATAAATTAAAAACTTTTTTGGCAATAACACTGGTAAATTTATTGTCGTTTATTTGATGCGCGCACATTTCTGAGTGGTCTCTCTATTCTACCAGTTCACAAGGAAAAAAACACTCATTTTTTAGCACTTTGTAAGAATGGCTGCCGACGACCGAGAGTTCACTCAATATAACAGAATGTTGGGAACATACTACCATGAAGAGGGGGATGGTCGTGGAGGCGACAAACGAGGTGGGATGGATGTGTCTGCTCATTCTCCAATGCAACAACAACATCCAGGTGAAATGTTAAAAGACCCATCTGATATTGAACTGACATTTGTTGGGAAGTGCCGAGAAGCAGACGAAAAGAAACAAGTGTGTTGTGATGATGATCTTGAAGATTCAGGGCCAATAGTACCATCAGAACCATCAGACATCAATTGGACACCCATTTTTGCACCGTATGCACAAGGGACTCCGTGGAATTTACGCGCAAAGTTCACACTGATCGACCCAGTGGCTGACAAAGATGCAATGGCTGACCTTCGAAAGGGACAGACGCTCTACTCTGTCATGTCGGTGGAAGCGACCATGCGCCCAATTGAGATCGAGTTGATTGAGTTTCAGCAAGGACGAGCAAAAGAACGACCAATGTGGCATCCACTGCATGAAGCTAGATTACGAACGTCTGCCATATTCATCTCTGCTGCAAAGGCATTTACAAAAAGGACAGAACCAAACCCAGGTGTATCGTTCCTCGTCAAGATGTTTCACGTCAACTGGAGGTTTTATCTGTTCGTCATTATTGGTGTTCAAAACGACTCTGACAAGATTGGATTCGGACGACCCTTTCTGGGCTATCATTATTACGCTATTGACAAGAAAGCCGCAATTATTAAAAAGTGTTTTTGATGGGGAAAGAGAATGTGTGTGTGAGTTTTTCTTTTCTCTTTCAAGAAAATATGAATTCAACAATAGTCGTTGTGTCAAACAGATTCTTCAAATGCGGGAGACTGTCACTAATACGTCCAAGAGCTGCGATGGCAACTTCTTTTTTACTCGTTCTTTCTCCCGGCAGTATTCCCATCATCCTAACGCGGTTGTAGAGGTCAGAGTAGTTTGTCGGCGGTTTTCCAAGGATGCTTGCCAGAAATACAGATGCTTGACCGTCATTCAATGTCTTATCGACTCCGGGAACATCACAGAGATATCCGCTGTGCGTTCCAACGAATGGTAGCTTTTGCATCAGCGCAAACTGCTTTATCTTCTTCTTCTGTACGTTGTACCATTTTTCAAACTCCTCGCCGATGATCTTGATTGTGCTGTCCGCCACTGCGTTCTGCTTTAGGACCACTGTAATGTACTGTAGGAATTTCCTTTCACCCATGAACCTCCGTGCTCTGATGATGGTGTGTGTTGTGATGTTCCGCTGACCAGATAGACGGTATAACAGTGCAGCCGGGAACATTGGGATGGTGTAGAGCGAGCGTGGAAACGGTTCCATTTGAACTGGAGGCTTACTGCGCAGAGCTGGAGCTGACGATGTGCCTTCGGTGCTGTGCAGTTGGGCAGAGAGTGCATACCCCACGAGTTTTTCGATGATTTCGTTTCCGTTCACGAGGTCTGGTATGTCGACTTCATCATGGCTGCTGGACCTCCGATCACCCACAGGAATATGCGCCGCTTCTTCCATAGTCACGCCAGACTCAACTGGTGTACTTGGGATGACAACAACCTGTTTGAGCGGTTTGAATCCATGTGAAGTAAGTATGTAGTTCACCGAGTGTCTTAGCAGCACGTCCAACCTGACCGCCAATGCATGTGGGTACATCGCTGCGAGGTAGTACGTGTTGTTCTTCTTTGCGACTGGCCATTTCTTCAGTTTAAGAGAATCGATCTCTTCAGCGTTATCAAATCCAACAGTGATGAATTTGGGTGCATTTTTGAATGACCGCATGAGGTCTGTTCCGAATAGAATTTCTGCTTCATTTGGAGACAGTTCATACGTCTCGCGCGCGTCGCTGTCGATCAACGCAGTAATCGCTTTCAGTTCCTCGTTGAGATTAGCAACTCCTTCTGGATTTTCGAGCAAGAACTTTGTGAGTTTGGTCATTCCCATTCGAAATGAACTGTCGTTGGGAACATTCGAGATGTCCAGTGCTCCAATGTAAATTGAGCCTTGCCCATAGTTGAACGCATCATTTTCTACCCACTTTCTATGCACGGGGTTGTCGAGTGTATTGAGGGTGAGCACTGCGATGTTGATTCCTGGTATGCGCTGCTTGATGTCTTTAACTCCGATCAAGTTCCCGATCAGCTGAACATCCATCCACAGCCCCCTCTCACGTGTTATTTCACCCATATTCTCTAGCACATACGCATTAATTGCTTCCTCTGCAGTAACTGGTTCCATTTTTTTTGTTGCCCTGTTGTTTCTCAACTTTGTTGTATATTATAACAACATGTTTCTAAAAAATACACCATTTCTTCTAAAAAATACATGTTCATAGCCCAAAAGAGAGAAAAAGGAAATTGACAGAGTCCCCCCCCCCCTTCTCAACTCGATGGATGCACCTCCAATGTCGTTTGCTCAATCGGTAAAAGGAAAGAATTGTATTTCATTCACCAAACAGATTAAAGAGAGTGCGCGCTTCTGGCAGAAGAAGACTACTGGGTTCCAGTCTGCATTCACTAGGGGCCAAAAGTTCGAAGACTCACTGCAGTACCCGGGCATCGCACGACTCAACTCTCTCATCGATGACTTTATGAATGCAATGGCAGAGTGGCAGCCGTATCAGTGTTCAGCGTTCATGTCGTTTGTGAACACGATGATTTGCCACATATTGGGGTCTGATTCTGACACATGTCTTGAACGAGTCATGAAAGTGTACCACTGGCTTGACACTCCCGATGAAATGTTAGTAGCGGCAAGTCGTGGATGTGGTAAGTCAACTCTTCTCTCATGCTTTGCTGCTGCTTGTCTGAAAAACATTCCGTCGTTCACTGCCACGACGTACTCTGGTGTGCAGCGAAAGGGAAATGACTTGCTCATCTCGATCACCACTGCATTCATGGGGATGTGCAAGCGAGATCCGAATTGCACCATTCTCCAAACATGTCGCATCAAACAGACGAAAGAAGAGCTCTCCTTCGCAGTGGACGACACTGATTTCCGCCAAGTGCTGGCTCTCAGTGCTATTGGTCAGGTTCGTATTAAAAAAATACGAGTGGGAATGGAACCCATCCAAAGAGAGTGGCGTGTGTGTGTGTGTGCGTACTATCCCCGTGTTTCGTTATCTTTCTCTCACCAACGTGCGCGGAAATATACTCTACTTCAAATACATGAAGACAAAACCCAAAGAGAGAGGAATAAAACCATTCTCTCACAAAAAAGTGGTGTAGAAGAGAAGAGGAACTCAAAAAACTTTTCTCCAAAACAATAAATTACCACTTCCGAAACAACAAATTACTTCCTCTCCATCTCTCAAAAATGTCAGGCATGAAAGCTCCAGAAGTGCTGGTCAAATACAGCACAGTCAAGGAGGTTTGCGATCATCTGAAGAAGGAAACAAAGGACTTGGCTCCGAAGAAGCTATCAGAGTCTCGCAAAAAGCAACTCGCCAAGCATCTCAAAACCAAGAGACTCCGCGACGCATTCATGCTCCACTCGAGCAACACAGTCGCAGACACGCAGATAAAACTCTGGCGGGGTGCTCAGAAGATCAGCAAGTTCACCCGGAAGTGTCTCGAGTCGCTCGAAGAACTTGCTGAGGGCGAGAAGTACGTCCTCGGTCTGGGAGAAGGAGGTGGTGCCACAGTGGCAAAGAAAAAGGCAGCACCTGCAAAGAAGAAGAGCAAGAAGGCGGAACAACCCAAGAAGAAGGACACAGAAGAGGAGGAAGTTGTCCCTTCAAGCGACAGCGAAGTTGATGAAAAGAAGAAGTGAAAATCAAAGACACACAAAAATGGGCTACTAAAAATATTTTTTTAAAAAACTTTTTTATTTCTTAAAAGTTTTAAGAAAAAGTTTTCAAAAATAAAAAAATTATTTTTGGCAGGTAAAAGTTTTCCAAAAAATATAAAAACGTTTTTTAAAAATAAAAACTTTTTTCTTGGCAGGGAAAAACGTTTTTCATTTTTAAATAAATTTTTTCTGAGCCAAAAATAAAGTTTTTTTGAAAAATAAAAATTGAAATTGTTTTTAAAATTTTGGAAAAAATTTACATTTTTAAAAAAATTATTTTTGGCTCAGAAAAACGTTTTTCAAAAAT
>Ga0182027_10006208_pt1 | contig 17977 bp, 16 predicted proteins | sample 712E1DmetaG_FD_121300 | JGI IMG/M metagenome (GOLD analysis project Ga0182027, IMG submission 121300) | Permafrost microbial communities from Stordalen Mire, Sweden - 712E1D metaG (Illumina Assembly) | ecosystem: Environmental > Terrestrial > Soil > Wetlands > Permafrost | place: Sweden... | reverse complement strand
CGAAAGAAGAAACCCGAAGGCCACGTCAACCACGAGCGCTGGCTGGTCAGCTACGCCGACTTCATCACCCTGCTCTTCGCGACCTTCACCGCCCTGTTCGCCATGAGCAACGCCGATAAAGCCAAGTGGGAAGCCGCGGCCAAATCGATCAACCAGGCGTTCAAGAGCGGGGCCAGTTCGGCGATCAGCGCACCCAACGTTTTCGCCGAGGGTGGGGCCAGCGCCGACAGCCCGCTGCTGATCAAGATTTTCCCCGAAAGCACCCCGGCCGATGCCGCCCCCCGGCACGTCAAAGCCAAGAGCGCCGAGAACCCGCCGGACGAGGATGAAGATTCCGTGCCGGAAGCTCCCAGAATCAAGGGGGCCGCGAACGACGAGGAAGGCGGCGGGGGCCCGGCGGCGGCCAAGGCCGCTCCAACGCCCCAGGCCGCGGCGACGGTGCCGACTCCTCCGGCCGCCCTCGCACCGACCTCCCCGTCCACCCTCGCACCGGCTCCCCCGCCCAAGGCCCAGAATCCGATGCTGGGCAGCCTGGAAGGGAATGGGAATGAAAAGATGGCCGACCAGATCAAGGAAGAACTCAACCATGCCGGGCTCAAGGATCTGGTCGCGGTGCGCCAGGAACGGCGCGGGACCGTGATCAGCCTGGGCGAGGCGGCCTTCTTCGCCCCCGGATCGATCGACGTCCACCCGCAGAGCACCTACCAACTCGATAAAATCATCAATGTCCTGCGCGACAAGGGTTACGAAATCCGCGTCGAAGGCCACACCGACAACACGCCGGTGACTTCGGGCCGCTATCACAACAACTGGGAGCTGTCCAACCTGCGCGCGGCACGGATCGTCGACTTCATGATCAACGAGTACCGCTTCCCGCCCGAATCGCTCAGCGCGGCCGGGTTCGGCGAATTCCGCCCGATCGCCGCCAACGACAGCGAGGATGGCAAGCGCAAGAACCGCCGCGTCGATATCGTGATCCTCAACCAGCGCGCCTCGGATCAGGAACCCCATCCCACGATTCAAAAGTAAGCGCAACCAACTCGCCGATCGAATCGAGTACGGCGGCCGGGCGCAGCGCCTCGGCTTGCGCGCGGCTGAGCAGGCCGTAGCTGACCGCGAACATCCGCACGCCGGCGGCGTGGGCGACTTTATGATCGGCGGGGCCGTCGCCGACCAGCGCGCATTGGCCGAGGGCGAAACCAAAGTGGCGGGCCACTTGCAGGAGCGAATCGGGGTCGGGCTTGCGCGGCCGGCCGGGCTGTTCGCCCCAGATGCCGTCCACCAGGCCGTCCAGTCCCAGCCGCGCGCAGGTCAGCAGCGAGACCTCGTCGGGCTTGTTGGTCAGGATCGCCTGGCGCAGGCCGAGCGCACGCACCTTTTGGAGCGTTTCCGCCACGCCGGGGTAGGGGTGGGCCTTGTCCACCGGATGCTCGGCGTAATAGGCGCGATAAGCGGGATAGACCTCGTCGAAGCGGTCCGCGTGAGCCTCGCCCAGGCAGCGGCGAATCAGCATGCGCGCCCCGTCGCCGACGTAGCTTTTGACCTGGGCGTAGGGGAGCTCGGGCAAGCCGAACTGGCGCAGGGCGTGGTTGACGCCGATCCAAATGTCCTCGAAAGCATCGACCAGCGTGCCATCCAGGTCGTAGACGATCAGGCGCAGGGGTTGGGAGGAAAGAGGGCTCATAAGCACCCTCATTCTCCACACCCAGCCACTTGATTCAACCCTGTTCATCCGTGGTTACCCTATCTTCTCATGAGGATTGAGGTTGGACAAAGGGTCCCGGCCGGATTACGCTTCAACTCTTGACGCATCCGCATGACCACACTCAGAAAAGGGGTCGCGCCGACATGAAGGAAATGACATCCCACGAGCGTTTCTCGCGCTGCTTCGCTCACACCCAGGGCGACCGGATTCCCATTTTCGACATCCCCTGGGACAGCACGATCGAACGCTGGCAGCGCGAGGGCCTGCCCACCGATACCGACACCATCGACTATTTCGGCCTGGACCGGGTGGAAGACATCTTCGTGGACAACGGCCCGCGCTTCGAGGTGAAAGTGATCGAGGAGACCGAAGTCTACAAGATTTATACCAATAGCTGGGGCTCGACGCTCAAGGAATGGAAGCACAAAACCTCGACCCCAGACTTTCTGGATTTCACGATCAAGGATCCGGAGAGCTGGCGGACGGCCAAGGCGCGCATCACGCCGACGCGCGACCGCATCCCCTGGGATCGCCTGGCGGCCTGTTACAAGGATTGGCGCGAGAAAGGGACCTGGATCAAGGCGATTTTGTGGTTCGGCTACGACGTGACCGCCGCCTGGGTCGTCGGCACCGAGCGCCTGCTCCGGGCGCTCTATCAGCAGCCGGAGTGGTGCGTGGAAATGTTCAATCATGAACTCGACGTCGACCTGGCCCTGCTCGACATGGTCTGGGAGGCCGGATACACGTTCGACGAGGTCATGTGGCCCGACGACATGGGGTTCAAGGGCAAACAGTTTTTTGGGCTGGAGACGTACCGCGCGCTGCTCAAACCGATCCACCAGCGCGCCATCGAGTGGGCCCACGCCAAGGGGATCAAGGCGCACCTGCACTCGTGCGGCGACGTCAACCCCTTCATCCCCGACTTGATCGAGATCGGCCTGGACGCGCTCCATCCGCTTGAGGTCAAGGCGGGCATGAACCCGCTGGCGATCAAGCAAAAGTTTGGCCGCGACTTGGTTCTGCACGGCGGGATCAATGCCGTGCTCTGGGATCAGGTTGAGGCGATCGAGGCCGAGATGCGGCGCACGGTGCCGGCGATGAAAGAATCGGGCGGCTATATTTTTTCCTCCGACCATTCGGTCCCGGACAGCGTCAGCCTGGAGGATTTCCGCCGGATCATCGCGCTGGCCAAGCAGCTCGGCCGTTACGACTGACCGGCGCCGGCGCTTGCCGGGTTCAACCCGATGATGAAATCGAGACCGTGTGATCCATGAAAGACAAAGGAGATGAGCAATGAAGAAATCGTCTGAAAAACATGTTGCTGTTTTTTGGGGGCTCCCGATAAGCTAATGGAGATGGACAGTAGGTGGTTTTGATGACGCTCGCTTTCGCACGCCGCCGTTTTCTGTTTGCGCTGCTCGGCCTGCTGGCCGTGGGGACGTGGCAGGGCCATGACCTCATGCATTGTCTGGGCGGCGAACATCATGAGGAGGGCTGCTCGCTCTGCGAGCTTGGCCTCACACCGGACCAGCCCCCCGCTCCCGATTTAACCACATGCCTCGTTTCACCCGTTGTCTTAGTCCCGGTTTCTCTGCCGACGGATGAGGCGCCACGGGCCTCTTTTGTTTATTCGCCCGCGATCCCACGCGGGCCTCCTTCATGCTGAATCGCCGTCCCTAAAGTGAACAGGATTCATGACGGATTCTCTCGGCTGGCCTCGCAGCTTGGCCGGAGGCGCGTACGCCATTCCCTGTATCCGTCCTGAATATCACAGCCGCGTTCTCTTTGATTCATGAGGAGGCCCATCATGGTTTATCGCATAAGCCTCAGGCGAGGCTTTACCCTGATCGAACTGCTGATCGTCGTGGCGATCATCGCCATCCTGGCGGCCATCGCGGTTCCGAATTTTCTTGAAGCCCAAACAAGGTCCAAAGTTAGCCGCTGCAAGGCCGACATGCGTTCGTGCGTCACGGCCCTGGAAACCTACCGCATCGATATCAATAAATATCCGCCTCCCTTTGGGTACACGACCGTGAGTGCCGGGGTATTCGATGTTATCGATCCCTGTGACGCGCCGTTTGAAGGCTTCTTTCCTCAACGCCTGACAACCCCCATCGCCTACATCTCGACCATGCCCTTCGATGTCTTCAAGGTTGCCAAGGCCGAGGATCATCCCTACGATGTGCCGTTTCATTATTCCGAACAGAAGAACAACGAACAGCTTACTCCACCGCAACCCCAGTTCCTGAGCGATCTCTACTGGACGCTCACGGGGAGCCGAGCGCAGCCGAATTTCTTCCTTTTCAGCCACGGCCCTTGTCTGAAGCATATCGACGGGTCGGCGGAAACCGGGCCGCCGGTGCTCTACGATCCGACCAATGGCACCACATCCATTGGCAATATCTATTATTTTGGCTCGGGGAACGGCTTTAAGAACTGAAAAAACGTGTGACCCGGCCATCCAAGACCGCTAAGATAGTCCGTATTCAGCAAATACAAACGGCTTGCTGAATATTACCTAATCGAGCAGAAAGTTTTTGAATGCGCCGAAAAACCAGCCAGCGCCAGATCATCCGCGAGGCGATCCAACAGGCCGACCGCCCCCTGTCGCCCGGCGAGATCTGCGCCCTGGCCCAGGCCGCCGCGCCGCAGCTCGGCATCGCCACGGTCTATCGCACGCTCAACCTGCTCCTGGCCGAGGGGTGGATCGAGGCGGTGGAATTGCCCGGCGAAGGGCTGCGTTATGAAGTCGCGGGCAAGGCGCACCATCATCATTTCCGCTGCCGGCGCTGCGGCCTGGTTTACGAACTCGAAGGCTGTCCGGGCAACATGAAGGCGCTGATGCCGCGCGGGTTCACGGCCGAATCCCATTCGCTGGTGATTTACGGCGTCTGCGCGCTCTGCACCGACGCGCGCCGCGCCGTGCAGCAATAGAGCCGTATTTTTCGTGCTCGTGCACGAAAATTCAGGAGAAAACTTCTCAGAAGCATCTATCCCTCACCGCCTGCCGAAGACCGGCGCCAGGCAGCTCACTAAAAACCACCCCGACGCGTACAGGACGATCGTCGCCCCGGTGGCGGTGTGCGCCCAGCTCTGGGCCGAGGTGATCAGCCCGGCGACGGCCGAGCTCAGCCCCACCGCCAGCGCCCACCAGAACATCCCCCCGGCCGAGCGCGCCAAGTTGCGCGCCGCCGCCGCCGGCACCACCAGCATCGCCGTCACCAGCAGCACGCCCACCGCCCAAACCGACGCGATCACGACCATCGAGAGCAAGGCCGCGAACAGGTATTGATAGGCGCGCACTCGGACGCCGTGCGCCGCGGCCAGGCCGGGGTTGAGCCCGAGATAGAGGAGGCGGTTGTAACTGAACAGTTGAAAGAGCATCAGCCCGGCGAACAGCAGAAACATCCAGCCGATCTGCGCGTCGCCGATGGTCAGGATGTCGCCGTAGAGAAAGCGCTGCAGGTCGCGGGCCACCGACCGGTCGCGACTGACCACCGCCAGGCCGAACGCGATCACGGTCGAGAAAAAAACGCCGATCACCGTGTCCACCGAAAGCGACATGCGGCGCGTGACGCCCATGATGCCCAGCCCGACCGCGAGGCCGAACAGGACCGTGGTCAGATGCACGTTCGCCCCCAGGATCAGGCCGATGGCGATGCCGGCGAAAGCGGAATGGCTGATCGCGTCGGAAAAAAAGGCCATGCGGAAATTGACCACCTGCACGCCCATCGCCGCGGCCATCGGCGCCAGCAGGATCAGACCGACCAGGGCCTGCTGCATGAAGCGGGCGTGCATGCAGTCGAAGGGCAGCAGGCGCGGGATCAGATCGTAAAGGTGAGTCAGGTCAATCATGGGCGTTCCCCTCGCAACCGCCGTGCGATGCGTCGGATTCACGCGCGGGAATCACCGCGGGATCGGGCAGGCCCAGGTGCAGGCCGAAGGTGGCCGCCAGGACCGCCGGCCGGAGCGTCTCGCGGGTCGCCCCGGCGCCCGTCACCCGGTGATTGAGGCAGATGACATGACTGGCATGGGCGGTGACCAGCGGGAGGTCGTGAGTGACCATGAGCTGGGTGAACCCGCGTTCGCGCTGAATCGTCTCCAGCAGTTCGCAGAGGAGTTGCCCGCCCCGGATGTCAACGCCCGCCGCCGGCTCGTCGAGCACCAGCAGGTGCGGGTCGCGGGTCAGCGCCAGGGCCAACTGGACGCGCTGCAACTCCCCGCCCGAAAGCGCGCCCAGGCGCCGGTCGGCCAGGTGCTCGGCTTTGACCTGGGCCAGCAGTTCGAGCGCCCTTCCGCGCAGCCGCCGCGCCGTGCCCAGCCAGAGCGGGCGGCGCTGGCTCCCCATGACCATGTAATCGATCACGCTCAGGGGCAGGCCCCGGTCGAACTCCAGGCGCTGGGGGACGTAACCCAGGCGCACGGCTGAAGCGGGTTTTTCGGCCAGGGTGATGGCGATTCGCCCACCGTATGGGATCTGGCCGAGCAGGGCCAGGATCAGCGTGGTCTTGCCCGCGCCGTTGGGACCGATGATCGCGGTGGTGCTGCCCGGCGCCACGCTCGCGCTGACCGACTCCAGGATCGGGACGGCGCCGATCGTGACCGATACGTCTTGAAAATCGACCGTGGCTCCGCTTTCGAGCGCCATGGACTTACTTCTTCTCGCCCAGGGTTTGCCCGAGCGTTTCGATATTCTTGCGCATGACCGATTCGTAATAGGTCAGCGGTGCGCGCTCGGGACCCGAAGCCACCGGGTCGAGCACGGCCACCGGGAGGCCCACCTCGCGGGCAATGGTCCGCGCGACGGCGGCCGGGTACTGCGGCTCGATGAACACGGCCGCCGCGCCGCTTTGCTTGATCGTCTGGACCAGGTCGAGCATTTGCGCCGCCGAGGGTTCCTGGCCGGGGTTCTCTTCGATCACCGCCACGACCTCGAGGCCGATCTGGCGGGCCAGGTAATCAAAGACGCTGTGCTCGGTGACGATCTTGCGCGTGCGCAGCCGCCGGGCTTCGGCGTCGAAATCAGCGGACAAGCGCCGGAGCTTGGCTTCATAGGCCGTGGCGTTTTTTTTGTAAATCGCCGCGCCTTCGGGATCGACTTTCGCCAAGCCCTCGGCGATGTTCCGGACCATCCGCGCGGCCATGGCCGGGCTGGCGAACAAGTGAGGATTGGGGCCGATGTGGGTGTTCGCTTCCGCCTCGGGCGCGGCCGGGCCGGCGCTGGCGGGCTCGGTAGGCGCGCGATGGACGATCAGATCGGTGATCCCGCGCGAGGCGTCGATGATCGTGAGCTTGGGATTGGCGTGGGTCAGCGGGGCGCCCAGAAATTCCTCCAGGCCCAGGCCGTTGGCGACGAAGACCTGCGCTCGGCCGACCTTCTCCATGTCCTGGGGGGTCAGCAGCGTGTCGTGGGGACAGCCCATCGCGGCGGGGAGCATCAGCTCGACCCGCACGCCCTCGCGCCCGGCGGCGACATTTTGCGTGAACTGATAGACGGGGAAAAAGCTGCATAAGACATGGATCCGGGGCGCCGTCTCCCCTTGCGCCCGCGCCGCCGGCAAGGCGCGCCCGGCGAACAACCCGGTCACCATGACGCATGACAAAATCATCGTCTTGAACTTGAAAGATAAAGCGATCATGGCATCCCCTCACTCCACAGAATCATATTATTGATATTGATAACTCATAATCAATAAATTCCTGGCGGCGGCGGGAGTACGCGCATCACGCTATGAGCTTGCATTGTGAAAGAGTGCGCTTGATAAAGACCAGGGTAACACCTGGGTCAGGCGAATTCGACAATCTCAATCGACTTCGAGGGGGGCATGGGATAAGATGATGCCCAGGTATTGATTTGCCGAGCCGTCACCATGCCTTCATCCACCGCGCCGCCCTTCGTCACTTCCTCGCCCCGTCTGCGGCGCGAAGCCCAGACCGTGGCGGCGATGGTCCGGCTTTATTGCCGCGGCCATCATCACGCCGGCCCGCGCGCGCTCTGTCCGGATTGCCGCGAGCTCTTGGATTACGCCCGCCAGCGGCTGGGGCGCTGCCCGTTTCAGGAAGACAAGACCTCTTGCGCCGATTGCACGGTGCATTGCTATCATCCCCGGATGCGGCAGGCCATCCAAGAGGCCATGCGTTATGCCGGGCCGCGCATGGTGATGCGGCATCCCCTGCTCGCTGTTTTTCATTGGTGGGACAAGCGCAGGAAAGCGGGAAAATTGAAAAAGTGAAGAGAGGACGATGACGAGCACGAACTCATTTTGAATTCTGGCTGTCCCCCCTGTCCTGCGACCCGATTGCCGGTGATGAAAATCAGCTCCGAGCGCCGGCCTGTTTAATAATTTGATCGACTGTCTTGACGGCTTGCTTGGCTTGCGGAAGATCGATATGCGGTTTGAGTTCGTGAATTCGTTCGGCGCGCGAATCCACGCCCTTACCGGCTTCCTTATCCTCTTCCGTGACGTAAAGAGCCGTGGCAAGGCGTTCCAGCGAAGCCACGCCATGGCTGGAAAGATGGGATGTGACAAACTCGACGGTCCGCATATGTACGCCCATCGTTCTTGGAAAGCGTTTCATAAACTTCAACCCCAATTCCGTTGGGATGAAACATGGTCCATAGGATGCCGCCTGGACTTTGAGGTCGAGTAGCCCGTCGGCACGCATTGCGGTTAGTTCGTCGCGCAACTCAAAAGAAAACGGACCGTGCTTGTACAGAATAAAGTCATAGCCAATCGATGTGCCGCTGAGCTTTTCCAAGAAATAAACCGCCTTTTGGATATGGGTCTCCCCGCACCAGCTTCCGCCCTCCCGTAGCTTGTTGATAAGCGCCAATAAGACAGCCGCGCGTTGCATGCGGTTCATGATTCGGATTCCTTTGCTTCGGAGATGATCGACGAGCGATTTTGCTCCAACCATTTGGCTGCCCCGTCTCTAAGGCTAGGGCGCACAAAGACATAATCAACGGCTACGACCGGCAAGCTCTTGAGAGTTTGGGAGAGAGACAACGATGAAACGACACGCCTATCCGGCGTCAGCACCGGGAAATCCGGTCCGCCACCTCTTTGAGTGTAGCTATCCATCCGGACGTTTTCACTCCCAAACTGGGCGACTGCAGCACCATATATACAGTTGACGGCATCAGGATTCAATTCAACATCTTCAGGGTTGCGCTGGTAAACCGCCTTGAAATGCTCACGGCAGATGATCCGGCGCGCTAACTCGGGCGGCCCATCACTCGCCGCAACTGCTACTTGGCGAAGGGCCGCAGTCACCTCGTTGTCCGTATATGACAAGTGTCCTGGGACATCAATGGGGAATTTGCCACCCGGCAGCCATGCCTCCAGAAAGTCCTTTAAGTGAATATCGTAAATACGCCGTACTGGATGGAAGTAAACCTGAGAATACATAAAATAGCGAGCCAAAAGGAGCGCTTCGGCGGAATGCAGGCCCCCTTCCTCCACGCCCAGCACCGGTTCCCTGGAAACCTGATCGCCCTTTTTCCCATCCTTGGCGTTTGCCGGTGGATGCAGAATCCTCAAAGTGTCAATGAGGCGATAATGATCAAATCGACCATAGGCGACACCGGCATGGTAGGAATCGCGTAGCAAGTAATCGATACGGTCAACGCCGAAGGCATCCCCCACGATGATTTCGGCCAGAATGGCTTCCCAATCCGAGAAGCGCAGATCCTTGACCTTTTTGGGGCCGACAGCCAACTTGATTATGTCATCTGGACGCAATGGTGGGGTGAGGCTATCCCAAACCCCTTGCATCTCTGGGCTTTTGATGATTTCTACTGTCAAGCGCTCGTGATCCCAACCAGGAGGAAGGAGAGCCGATTCGGCCGCATGTGAGAAGGGTAGATGCCCCAGATCGTGGCAGAGAGCCGCCACGCGGATGACACATCGCCAATATTTCAGCTTGTCCGGATTTGTTATCTCAGGGACGAGTTCGCGGATCTCATCCGTGACGGCATCGGGATGGGTAACGACATCAAAAACACGACTGGCCAGTTCCATGACGCCCAAGGAGTGCTCAAACCTTTTATGCGTCGCCCCAGGGTAGGTAAGATAAGTCAAGGCAAGCTGATGTATATGGCGAAGCCGCTGGAATGGAGCCGAATCGACGATCTTTCGCTCCTCAGTGCTCATACGAATAAAAACGTGAATCGGATCGCGGATCTCATGGATGTTTTTGGCCATATATCAGCTATCCTGGATCAAGCCTCTGAAAGCGCGAAGGTGATGCCATTACCTGAATCGCTTTACCTTGCACCGTCCAGTTCGGTTCTTCAATCACAAACTGCACCTGCCGATAATCAAACCCCGTCCTCAGACCTGAACGCGCATCACTTTTTTAGGCGGCAGGTGCAGCGCCATTTTCAGCGCGTCCTCGGCCGCCTCGTGGAGCCCTTCGCTCATCGTCGGGTGGGCGAAGACGATCTCGATCAGGTCCTTGACCTTGATTTTCTCGTGCAGCAGCGCGCCGGCGATGGCGACCAGCTCGGTGGCGTTGTGGCCGAGGATGTGGACGCCCAAAAGTTCATCGCTCTCGCGGTGGCGGATCACCTTGACGAACCCCTCGGTGTCGCCGGCGGCCAGCGCCTTGCCGTGATAGGTGAACGGATAGGCGCCGATCGAGATCGGGATCTGTTGCGCCTCGCATTGCTCCTGGGTCAGGCCGACCGCGCCGATCTCGGGGAAGGTGTAGACGGCGCCGGGGATCGGCTCGTCGAACTCGCGCGCGTGGCCCAGGGCGTTCTCCACGGCGCAGACGCCATGGGCCGAGGCGGCGTGGGCCAGCAGGGCGCGGCCGTTGGCGTCGCCGATGCAGTAAATCCCCGCCGCCGCGGTTTCCATCCGGTCGTTGACGGGCACGAAGCCGCGCTCGACGCCAAGGCCCGCCGTCTCCAGGCCGATGTCCCCGGTGGCCGGGCGGCGGCCGGTAGCCACCAGCACGCGGTCGGCCTCGATCGTCTGGCCGCTACCGAGCCGGGCCTTGATCCCGCCGCCGACAATCTGGAGGTCCTCGACCTTGGTGTCCACCAGACACTTGATGCCGCGCTTGTCGAAGACCTTGACCAGCGCCTCGGCCAGGTGTCCGTCGAGGCCGGGCAGGAACTTGGGCATCATCTCGACGACGGTCAGCTCCACGCCGTACTCGTGCATCATGCAGGCGAACTCGCAGCCGATGATGCCCCCGCCGACGATCAGCAGGCGCTTGGGGAGCGTTTTCCAATGCAGCGCCTCGTCGCTGGTGCAGACGATTTCGGGGTCGGTCGGCCAGCCGGGGATGCGCGAAGGGACCGAGCCGACGGCCAGGATGATCTTGTCGGCGGTGATTTCCTCGGCCGCCGCGCCCTCGCGCGCGATCGTGATCCGGCCCGGGCCGTCGAGCCGGCCGCGGCCCTGGAAGGTGGTTACGTTGCGGCCGCGAAAGAGGCTCTTGATCCCGTTGCGGTTGGTGGCCACGATCTTGTCCTTGCGCGCCTGGATGGCCGGCCAATCGAAGCTGGGCGCGCCGGCCGCGACGCCGAAGTCGCCCGCACGGCGGATGTCGTGCAACAGCGCGGCCGAGGCGAGCAGCGCCTTGGAGGGAATGCAGCCCCAGTTCAGGCAGGTGCCGCCGAAAAACGGGTGCTGCTCGATGCAGGCCACGCTGGCGCCCATCTGGCCGGCCTTGAGCGCCGCCACGTATCCGCCCGGACCCGAACCCAGGACCGCGATGTTAAAATGCTGAGCCATGCGTGGTTCCTTCCCGTCCATACTGTTTCTTCCAAGTCCAGTCCCAATCGTCCTCGTTCTCGATTTTAAAGAAAACCGATGACGATGACGAGCACGAGCACGAATTCATTCTGGCTTCTGAATTCCTATTCTTCAATCCAAGTGAGAAGGCCCAGTGGGCCTTCGAGACCGCAATCCGCAATCTACAATCCGCAATTACTTGAGCACTTCCGGAGCCTCAAGCACCTCCTTGAGCCGGGCCATGAACTTGGCCGCCAGCACGCCGTCGATCAACCGGTGGTCGGCGCTCAACGTTAGGCTCATCGTGCGGCCCGGGCGCATCATGCCGTTCTTGACGATCACGTCCTCGCGGATGGCGCTGACGGCCAGGATCGCCGCCTCGGGCGGGTTGATGATCGCGGTGAATTGATCGACGCCGAACATCCCCAGGTTGCTGATCGTGAAGACGCCTTTGCCCATCCCTTCGATCTTGCCGCCGCGCGCCGCCTCGGCCAGGCGCTTGCTCTCGGCGCCGATCTGGGCCAGGGTGAGGCGGTCGGCGCCCAGGATCACCGGCACGACCAGCCCGGCTTCCAGCCCGACGGCCACGCCGATGTTGGCCGACGGGAACTCGACCACTTCGTCCGCGGCGACCGCCTGGCTGCGGAAGGCGGGGAATTCCATCACCACGCGCGAGCAGGCCAGCGCCAGCACGTCGTTGACGCTGCACGGCGCCTTGGCTTTTTCGGCGCGGTAGAAGGCCATCAGCGGGTCGGCGTCGATGATGCGCTGGATATACCAGTGCGGAATGTTCTGTTTGGAGGCGAGCAGGTTGCGGGCGATGGCCTTGCGCATCGGGGTCATCTTTGTGCGGACCGGCTCGCCGAGCGGGCCGGTGGTCATCGCGGTGGGCTGGGGCAGGCTGGCCGCCGCGGCCACGGCCTTCGCGGATGTCGCTGCGCTTGCCGGGGCCTTGGCCACGTCGGTGGAAAGGATGCGCCCGCCGGGTCCGCTGCCGGCGCCAAGCTTGTTCAGATCGATGCCGGCGGCCAGTGCCGCACGGCGCGCCGCAGGCGAAGCCTTGACCCGGTCGCCCGCCAGGAGGAGGGCCGGGGTCGTTGCGACGACGGAGGCCGGAGTGGAGGAGGCCACCGGAGCGGCAGCCACAGAGGGCGTCGGCGCGGGGGTCCGGGGGGCCGGCGCGGAGGTTGGCATGCTTGCCGGAGCTTCGGCTTTCACCTCGCCCCCGTGGGCCGCGATGAAAGCGTCGGCGTCGGCGTCGCTCTCGGCCAGGTACGCGACCGGCTGCAAGACGGGAACCAACTGGCCTTCGGCGACGACGATGCGCGCCAGGCGCCCGTCCTCGGTCGCCTCGACCTCGACGACCGACTTGTCGGTCTCGACCTCAAAAATAATGTCCCCCTTCGTGATCGTCGCGCCGGGGGCGACGCGCCACTTGACCAGCGTCGCCTCTTCGACCGAGACGCCGGCCTTGGGCATCAGGATCGGCTTGACCGCGCCGGCCGCGACGGGCGCGGTCTTGCGGGGGGCGCCATTTTTTTCACGGGCGCCAGTCTTCCTGGCGACGGGGGCGCTCGGGGCCGCCGTCTCGGCCGCCGGGGCCTCATCGTCGCCGCGCAGCCGCGCGATCGGCGTCAAGACCGCCACCGTCGTGCCGGCCGGGACGAGGATTTGCTCCAGCGTGCCGCTATCGGAGGCCTCGACCTCAATGGTGGCTTTATCCGTCTCGATTTCCAGCAGAATATCGCCCTTGTTGACCCGCTCGCCGGGCGCCTTGCGCCACTGAACGATGGTCCCTTCCTCCATGGACTGGCCAGCTTGGGGCATCGTAATTTCAATCATGGCCGTTTCTCCATCGCGCAAGAAAATACTCGTCTCTGGATACTATAAAGCCTCCGTGCAAAAGTCAAGCACAATCATGCAATCTTTTACCGCTAATGATGCACACATCTATGATAAATGTTGCGCGATTATGATTGATTGCTGTTCAGGCGGGGCAAGCAGCTCTCAAGGAGTTTTCTCCTGAACTTTCGTGCTCGTGTTCGTCATCGATGAGAATCCAATCATTCGAGGACGAGAACGAGGACGATTGGGACAATTACAAAAACCCCTGAAAATGAACAACCCCGATCCGGGCGCGGAACGCCGGAATCGGGGCTGGTGAAGATGGCATTCAAGATGAGCAGGGAGAAACTTGCAGGGAAGTTTCACTGTCGCACACACCCAATCGCCATCGGCTTGGTTAAAAAAGAGCCTTGCGGGTTCACTGTGCGCGAACGTCAAGCACGGGAGCCCAAGATGACTAGGCGGCCGGAGTGGGTGTCGCGGCGGGCTTCTTGTGGCCCTTCTTGGTCGTCTTCTTGGTGGCCTTCTTGCCCTTCTTGGCGGTCTTGCTGGTGCAGGCGTCGTCGGTCTTGGTAACGGCGGCCTTCTTGGCAGCCGGCTTGGCGGCTTGGGCCGAGCTTGTCATCGGTACGGCGGCGATCAGCGCAAAAGCGATAAGGCAAATGACGCTGGTGAGGGTCTTCTTCATGAACAGATGCTCCTTTCATGGTCTACGTGCAATATCCGAGAAGGATAGCAGCCGCCTATTAAAGAGATTTTCACGATCGTTGTCAACACCTATTATTCTTTGTTTTTAGAGGGCTTATCAAACGGTCGAAAAAAAACATCAGGCCCTTGAACGCGTTAAGCTCCAGGTTCATTCAACTTAACTGGCCGTCGCCGCCAGCCCGCGCGGCGCTCAGACAAGGGATTTTCTCCGGGTTTGGGGCCGTTGGCGCGGCGGGGTGCGCCCCCGGGCCGAGGGAAATGACCGGCGGATGAGCGCCTGGGGCCGAAAATTTCCGGGCCGGGATTTCGCCCCGTGATTTTCACCATGTTTTCCCCCAGGTTTTCCCCCAGGTTTTCCCCATGATAATTGACCGGGGAAAATGGTAAGTTGGTTCAACCGGGAGCCGCGCCGCGCCCCAAGCCAGTTCGACGCACTTGACAATCCATCGTGGGTTGGGAGAGCAGGGAATCATGATCAGCGAGCCATTCCGCCCCGCCGCCGTCTGCGAGCCGGCGGCGCAAACCGTCGCCGCCTGGATCGGCGGGGAGTTGCTGGAGGCGGCGCTCGCTCCGCCGCGCCTGACCGGCCTGGCCACGCTGGCCGAAGCCGGCGCGACCGACATCACCTTCGTCGCCAGCGAGAAATTCCTCGCCGAAGCCCGCCAAAGCCGCGCCGGCTTGATCGTGACCACCCGCGCCTGGGATCTGCCCGGCCGCGCCCGCGTGGTGGTCGGCGAGGTCTGGGCGGCGGTGGCGCGGATCATGCAAGAGCTTTACCCCGCGCCGTCCGCGCCGCCCGGCGTGCATCCGACGGCGATTGTCGGCGAAGGCGTCCGCCTGGGCGAGGGGGTCAGCGTGGGGCCGTACTGCGTCGTCGGCGACGGCGCGGCGCTCGGCGACGGCGTCGTGCTCGGGCCGCATTGCCTGGTCGGCGCCGGCTGCGCCATCGGCCGGGGGACGCGCCTGGCGGCCCGCGTGACGCTGGTCGGCCGGGTGCTGATCGGCGAGCGCGTGGTGATCCACCCCGGCGCGGTCCTGGGGGCCGACGGCTTCAAGTTCGAGCGGGTCGGCGGCCGGCCGCTCAAGATCCCGCAGGTCGGCGCGGTGGTGATCGAGGACGACGTCGAGATCGGCGCCAACGCGACGATCGACCGGGCGTTCCTCTACGAGACGCGCATCGGACGTGGGACAAAAATTGACAACCTGGTCCAGATCGCGCACAACGTGCAGGTGGGGCCCGGCTGCATGATGGCGGCGCAGGTGGGCATCGCCGGCTCGACGCGCATCGGTGCCGGCTGCCTGTTCGGCGGCCAGGCGGGGATTCCCGACGGGGTCACGATCGGCGACGGCGTGATGCTGGCCGGCCAAGCGGGCGTCTATACCGATATTCCGGTGGGCGGGATGTATGTCGGCGCGCCGGCGACGCCGGTCAAGGAGTTCTGGCGCATGACGGCCGTGCAAAAAAAACTTCCCGACCTCGCCCGCCGCCTGCGCGCGCTCGAACAAAAGGTTGAGCAGATGGAAAAGATCGAGGGCGCGGGCGAAGAGGGGAAAGGATAAATTCCGTCCCCTATTTCCCAGAGTAAGGCACGCCTCGCCGTCAGCAAAGGAGGTGATTCATTGGGATCACTGCTGGAATTGCTGGTCGTGAAGGGTCACAAAACCCATCATCGCCCCGAATCCGTGGTTAAATTCCTTGATTCTTGCGACGTAGCGTATGATGATCGTGTCAAGAATCGGGAGTTGGATAAAAATTAGTCGTGGGAGGTACGAAGGTGAACGCGAGTCAATCTCGATTATTTGATGCTCATAAAGCCAGCCTGGACTGTGGCAGGATGGATTACATACGTCGTTATTATTTTATGCTTCTTCTATTAAGAATTTTTCATTTCTGGACTCCCGCTATTTGTCAGGCTTTAACAGAGGGTGATATTGATGACCCTTTACTTGATCAAGCGAATTCACAATTGACTGTTGCTCATGATGAAATCGTCACTTATACGCTAAAGTTTTTTATTGACCCGGCGCTCGCAACCGGGTTGACGGACCCGCAAGTAAGATCGAGATTGCGGCAATACGCCGATGATATTAACTTCATCTTTGCCAAACAAACCCGACGCCGCTTCGTCTTCGATCCGGATAATGGCACCTCTTTCACCACACAGTCCCCATTTTTCAACAGTGCTTTGGTTCCCGAGAACCAATTTGAAGCTTGGCTTTTCGCCAGCCTGACCGATCAGCCCGGTTATGGTTCATATCATGGATATATGCATTACACCCCAGCCTACGGCCCTGGAGCGGATGCTCTTTATTGGGATGCGATCCATGATCCATCCACTCTTCAAGATGAATCGGCTGAATTAGGAGAATATTGGCGGCAGATACGAACCATTGTCCACGAACTTGAGCATTACTTCGGGGCAGGTATCGGAGAATACTATAACCTTCTGCGATTATCAGACAACACCGGCGTTGAACCAATACACAATGTAAATATTGATGATGGAATTAACGATCCCTTCTGGGGCGCCCGACAGGATTACTGGGCTGATCCACTTATGTATGATATTTATCGTTATCCCCTCGTAGGCGCTCCGTCCAGCCTAGTTGCTCTAAAAGATGCAACCAATTTTGCCAATGTCACTGTTGCCATCATCAACAAAGGCCCGTTCATCGACGCTTATCCAATGATGTCCACAGTGCCGGATCTTTTTTCGGTCAAAGTATACGTAAAGGACGCCCCGACTGGCTTATCGATAAACGGAGCTACAGTACAGGCATGGTCAATTCCGGCCCTTTTATCCAATGACCCCACGACACTTACAGTCAATACTGACTTAGCACCATGGCAATATTCCTTCCGCTGGATGTCTTACCCACGGTATACCGTCTTTGGTAATGGTGACAACATGAAACTGATTAAAGTTCATGCGGAAAATTATATAAGCCAATTCCGGTGGGTTAGTCTTTATGATTGCCAGGCTGAAAAATTGCTAAATAATAAGAACACAATGGAAATCAATTTAGATTTACAACGCGCTCCAACTTGGACATCATTGCCGACTCTTCCTCCAACGCCCACCCCGACACCCTCATGGACGGTTATAATCAAGGATGATTTCGATAAACGTGCCGGCAACTTGCCCTATTACGACGAAGTACTCTATCCAGAAGAAGAAACCATCCCGTATGCCATTAACAGCAATATTATTACGCCTCGTGCCACATCCTGGTTTTCATCGACGAATCATCGTATTATGTATAGCGGTTTGGGTACTCTCATGATGCCAATGATCGGTACTTGGGAATCCTTCCTGGATAATCGACTTCAAGGTATCAAATTGGAATTGGGTAAATCCTATACGTTTCTTACCATTTTCGCCATGCCGGCCAGCGGTGATATGGCTTTGGGTATCAGTGGGGATGATGGTTACCATGGCTGGACAGGCAATTACCGTTGTTATCGACTATCAGGCGGCAAGGTTTGGTGGTCTAGCGTACTGGATAATGTAGGGCCGCCGGCCTTGGATACTAAAGCCACCTATGTGCCGAATGCTCCACAAGGGTTGGCAGTACACATCAATAGTGCGGGTAAGATTAGCTTATGGTATCAGAATGGGGCAAATAAACAGCCAACAGGCGCAGAATGGGTGAACATTACGCCATCCAGCGATCCTGATAATCTTCTTCAATCGGTGCCTGGCCCGATTTTGATCGGGGCTGCCACTATGGTAGCGTCCACAGGAGGGGCAAATTTCCTGCTTGATTACATTGCATTGATTCGAAATGTGGGATCACCGGGTGGATCACCACCAACATCCGTCAATAATTGGTGGTTATTCAAATAGAAAAGGATTAACTCTTGGAAAAGAGTGTAGTGCGTCCGAAGTCCCTTGACATATTTCGAACAGGGGACTCACCGCCACCATCCAGTGAGATGTCTGGACTTCGCAGGGCCTTGGCTGATTTCTTG
>Ga0182027_10006207_pt1 | contig 17978 bp, 10 predicted proteins | sample 712E1DmetaG_FD_121300 | JGI IMG/M metagenome (GOLD analysis project Ga0182027, IMG submission 121300) | Permafrost microbial communities from Stordalen Mire, Sweden - 712E1D metaG (Illumina Assembly) | ecosystem: Environmental > Terrestrial > Soil > Wetlands > Permafrost | place: Sweden... | reverse complement strand
CAGATTGCTTTCTTCAAAACCATCCGCGCGGGTGGTCCAGGGTTATTTCCCATCTGCGGCAGAAGGCATGAACCTTCGCGACATTGCATTCTGTCACTTGGACGTGGATGTATACGAGGCGACCAGAGACAGTTTGGAATACCTTGCGCCGAGATTAGCGTCCAGGAGTCTGATTGTTGTGGACGACGTAGGTCACCGTGAGACTCCCGGTGTTGAAAGAGCGGTGTTGGAATTTATAGCAGTCCATCCGATGTTTATCATGCTCCCGATGTTCCCTTGCCAGGCTGTACTTGTGCCTAAGACATTTTGGCAGTGCTGATATTTGTTCATACGGATTCTGCTATTCACTAATTGGGGGACGAGCATTCGATATACCGTTGAAGCGATCCTGAGCGAAGCAGGCGTAACCAGACTGGAAACCGCCTGGAACCAACTCAGTAGCACCGCGGAACATCCGAACGTATTCATGACCTATGACTGGTTTCGAATTTGGTCGAAACGATCGGTCCAAGAGAATCGCAAGGGTCACTTTCGGCCGCATGTGCTCGTTCTCAAAGAGGACGAGACAGTTGTGGGCATTGTGCCGCTGGTCCGGCATCAATCTTCTTTCCGTCATCTTCGTATGCGCAGGCTTGAGTTCTCGACAAGTCACGCGGACTACAACGATGTGGTATTAGGAAGAGATACTGCAGGCCAAACGATGGTGATGCTGGAGTTTCTGGCGCGAACTCCAGAGCAGTGGGATCTCGTTGAGCTTAGAGATCTGCGCGACACGGGGGACACAATTGCGCACATCAAGGATGCCTTGGCGCGGACCGACTTAATCTATCGCCTTTTCCCCGAGAACGGGCGATGCCCGCAAATGTCGATCGACGGTTCCTGGCCAGAGATATTGAGCCGTCGTTCCAGTGCGACGCGCCATACGTTTCGTAACCAGCAATCCCGCCTGAATAGAATGATTAGCGACGGACTACGTGTACGCATCATCGATTGCCCACAGGAAGAGCCTGGCCTGCTTGATAAGATGATTGCAGTCGAGGCTCAAAAACGAGTTAGTGGCAAATCATTGATTCCCGTTCTTGGTTATTACCCCGACGCATTCAGGTCTATGTTTGAGACGCTTGGGCCTAAAGGCTGGCTGTGCATCGCTGCCGTTGAATTGAAAGATCGTCTGTTGGCCTGGCAACTCCTATTTCGTTGCGGAGAAAAGCTCTGGGGTTATCTTACGGCTTATGACAATGAATTCTCACGCCTGTCTCCCAGCAGTATGCTGATGCCGGCTGTCGTTGACTATGGCTTCTCGTGCGGCTATACAGAATACGACTTCTTGAGGGGCGAGGAACCCTATAAGCTGCGATGGGCCACCGGTTTTCATCAAACGTACCGGCTGCTTATATGGAATCGGCGCTGGATGTCGCGGCTTCGCGCTAATGCCTATCTCAGGTTTCGCGTTCGGAATTCAATGTCCGCAATGGCCGAGCCCCGAGTCGAGTCGGTCTGATTCACCGGTAGCAGAACAAGTGTTCACTAAGCATCGCAACTCAGGCGTTCTCATGCCTTTGAAAAGGAGTATTCCTTTGTCCGAAGAGACCCCTCGGGAGTTAGCTGAGAACCTGGCGGCTTATCGTGGCGCTGAAGCTGTCTCGACTCTTTCGGTCTATAGGCTATTCCCAGAGGAAGAGTACCTTTTTCCCAAGTATTTTAAGACGGGCGAGAGCGTTTTGGATCTTGCTTGCGGCCTGGGAAGAACAACACTTTTGCTCCATGAAATGGGGTATGAAGTCTGCGGCGTCGACCGTTCTGATGTTTTCATCGAAATCGCCAAAAGGCGCTTGCCATATCTGGATCTGCACGTGGGAAGCTACGACCACATCGAGGAGGCAGACTCATCTTTTTCTCACGTGTTGATCTCATTTAATGGAATTGACTACGCTTATCCGCAGGCGCAAAGAACGGCGGCGCTTCGGGAATGCGCACGCGTCCTCAAGCCCGGAGGCACCTTTATCTATTCATCGCATAACCTGAAATCCCTACATTGGTTCTCGCCATGCTATAGATCACGATTACGGTGGAAGCTTCGCAACTGCATCAAGGCGTTCAGGGAATGCGACTACGTTGTGGAAGACGGATTACATGCGTTTTACGCCTCGTCTGACTTTGTAGTGCGGCAGACCGAAGATGTAGGTTTGAAGTTGGTTGAGATGAAAGGCTTCTCCAGAATCGGATTTCGACGCCTCGACCTATATTTCTCTCCGTATATTCATTATGTTTTTGCAAAGCCGCTCGTGTGATCGAGTGAAAGAATGATCAGGCTCTCCGTAATCATCCCCACATTTAACCGGCGGCACGTTCTGGAGCGAACGCTCCCGACGATCCTGGCGCAGGATCTTCCACCAGAAGACTATGAACTCATCGTGGTCGTAGACGGGTCAACCGACGGCACGGCTGAGTTTCTGGATGGCTTGAAGCCAAAGTGTGCTTTTCGTGTGCTGGAGGCGCCACACCGAGGTGCGGGCGCGGCTCGGAATGTTGGGGTCCGGGCTGCTGTGGGCGAACTTGTGCTCCTTCTCGATGATGACTATAGGATTGTCCCCGATCTTTTCCGGCATCATTGCGACGCTCATGCAGGCCGCAGGGGAATTATTGTGAATGGGCCTGTGATCGTTACTCCCGATAGTTCACAGACCATGATGCGTTACATTGTCGAGTGTGCCCATCGAGACCGCGTCAGCCAACTGCATCCAGACGTTGAAGTGCGCTTTCCGGAGGGAATTCCGTCTTCCATTCCTGCGATCAGCTTCTTGGCTAATTGCTCGATGGATCGCGATCTCTTCTTGCGTAGTGGAGGGTTTGACGAACTGGTTCCTGCAGCGGAGGATTTGGAACTAGGCCTGCGATTGTGGAAGATGGGTGTGCCGTTCCGCTACGAGCCCAAGGCGATCGCTTACGAATACTTCGTGAAGTCGTCACGGCAATACCTGAAAAAGCAGGCAAGGGAACTGGGTGTCGGCGATCTTCGCATCAGCCGCAAGCATCCGGAGTACAGGCCATATGCGCGGTTGGCTCATTTGGCGAAGACGAGTTTCTCAAAGAAATGGGTTCGAGAAGCGTTTGTTCGTTCTCCCATTTCGCTGGCTCCGCTTCTAGCGCTTCCCCTGAGCATGGAGGAGTGGTTCTATCGTATCGGCCTTATGCGCCACGCTGGACTGCGTTTATTTCGGGCTGCCGAAGCAGTGACGATCATGCGCAGTTCCATGAACTCGGCGGGATCCTGGGCGGCATTGAAAAGCGAATTTGATCGCAAATTGCCGGTGTTGATGTATCACCACGTTGGACCTTATCGGCCAGGTACTTATCGTCCGATCACAATTTCGCCCGAGCAGTTCGAGCGGCAGGTCCAATGGCTTGCCCGCCGAGGATACGCCGGTATCACGTCTTCCGATTGGCTCCGCTGGCTGCGAGAGGGGAAGGGCCTGCCGGAGAAGCCAATTCTGCTGACTTTCGACGATGCTTACGCCGACGTAGCCCAGTTTGCTCTGCCCATCCTCAAACGTTACGGTTTTAACGCGGCCGTATTCGTAGTGACTGGAAGGCTGGGTGGAACAAATACATGGGACGAAGGCCAAGGCCGCGGCTCGCTTACGCTGATGACTGCGGAGCAGATTCGTTTTTGGGCAGGGCAGGGAGTCGAATTTGGTTCTCACGGCCGGACACACGCAGACTTGACGAAGCTCTCCGCAGCCGAAGCAGAAGCAGAGGTGGTGGGCAGCAAGAGCGACCTGAGTGAACTGCTCGGCTCGCCTGCCATCTCGTTTGCTTACCCTTACGGCGAACGTAATGAATCCGTTGAGAAGCTGATTCGCAGCCACTTCGACCTCGCATTTGGCAAGGAACCAGGTTTGAACTATCTTCAAGACGATCCGCATGCGATGAGGCGCGCATATGTGAGCGCCGAGGATTCTCTCCTTGAATTTGCCTTCAGCGTTCGATGGGGCGGACTGCAGAGATTCCGTGACTGGCGCGCCAGATTCGGCGTCCGCTCGCGGGTGAAAAGCGCTGTGAAGTCTCTGCTTCACTCATGTGGCAATATGACAGCCGGAAGATGAATTGAATACGTACTGGGTGACCGGCATTCCTTTTATTTGCCGAGATGTCAATTGCTGTTCGGCCCAGATCAAATAAAGGCGTCAACGTGCGTTGCAGATCGTGGCCTGTTAAAGTGATGACTATGAATGTGTCCATTCGTTTTGCCATGTCCGCATTCTTTCAAAATGCCACGGTGTGGGCAGGACTTCTCCTGTTGACAGCCAACCCGCTTGTTGCACAGAAGTCTGGAGCACGACAAGGCACAGGCCAGGCAGACAGCGATTTTGACGGTGCGGCTGACTGCGACTCCGCGGTCATCGGTTCACCTTACATTCCGGTTGACAGTTGGATCTACCCGGCGGTTCTGCGACTCTATTCGCTGGGTTACGTCGATACGGTTTTCCTGGGTATGCGTCCTTGGACAAGAGACAGCGTGAGCCACATGCTGGAAGAGACCGGCGATTTTACCGAGGATGAGGATGCGGATAGCGATGCTGGCGCAAGAGAGGCGCTGGGGCTCTACAAAGCGCTAACGCGCGAGTTGCAGGACGACACAGTGAGTCCCTGCAGGGCGGCTAAGGGCACAGTCCACATTGAGTCGGCATACAGTGTGGTGCGCGGTATCAGCGGTACGCCGCTGCGCGACAGCTTTCATCTCGGCTCGACCATCATCAACGATTATGGACGACCCTATGCCAACGGCTTTAACAACTACTCCGGCGTCAGCGGCTACGCGTCCGCGGGGCGGTTCACGCTCTACGTACGTGGCGAATTTCAGGGTGCTTCCTCGGCAACCGGGTACTCATCCGCACTGGCCCAGGCGCTCTCGACGGTAGATGGTACAACCTTCCTTAACCCCGTCACAGGCAATCCGTACAGCCAGGCCACCATTCCTATGGGACCGATCGCAACCACCACTGAGGGGCGATTCCTCGAGGCATATGTCTCCGCCCAATACCTGGATCATGTGTTTTCCTTCGGCAAACAGGACGATTGGCTGGGACCTGGCATGGGCGGCGCCATGGCTTATTCCAATAATGCTGAAAATATTTACTCCTTCCGCATTAATCGCATCGAACCGCTTGAAGTTCCACTGCTTTCCCGGCTTACAGGTCCCTTCCGCTACGAGTTCCTGATTGGCGCCCTGAGGGGGCATACTTACATGCCTCCAGATACGGCCAACAATAACGTGATTGTCAATCCGGGCGACCCGTGGGTGCATATCGAGAAGATCAGCTTCCGGCCATCGGAAAACCTTGAATTCGGCTTCGAGCGCACTGTCATATGGGGTGGCCAGGGCCACGGAGCCATCAATCTTCGAAGTTTCCTAAGAAGCTTTTTCAGCGCGGCCTCTCCCTCGTCCGCGGTGAAGCAAGGCCCCGACGACCCCGGTGCGCGTTTCGGAGCATTCGATTTCTCTTATCGATTACCCTTCGTCCGCAATTGGCTCACGCTCTACTCGGACTCAGAAGTGCACGACGACGTTTCTCCGGTCGATGCTCCACGGCGCGCGGCCTTTCGGCCCGGTCTCTATTTGTCACATGTGCCAGGTTTGCCAAAGCTCGACATTCGCGCCGAAGCCGTCTCTACCGACCCGTCCCACTCAGACGATCCAGTCCACGGGGCTTATCCAACTCAGTATGGCCATTTCATGTACTGGGAAAGCATTCAGAAGCAGGGCTACACCAACCAGGGGCAAATGTTTGGGGATTGGATAGGGCGCTCGGACAAGGGCGGCCAGGGTTGGATTACCTATCACTTGAGTGGCAACGAATTGATACAGGTGGGCGTGCGCAACCAGAAAGCCACAAAGAGCTTCATCCCTGGTTCAACAACCCAGACCTTCACCAGCCCAACCTGCCCTTTATCCACATGCCTGCTTCAAGGTGGAACCACCCTGAACGATATCAGCGTGCAGGTGGTAAAGCGCATTGGCAAAGACCTTGAGATCAAAGGCAACTTCACCCACGAAACGTGGAAGGCTCCAATCTACCTGCCGGGTCCACAAGGTGTTACCAATACAACCGTTCAACTAACATGGTTTCCAAACCGCAAAGTCAACTTAAATGCTTCGGGAAACTCCGCAACCAAGAGTGGTCCGTAGGCGCCCCACTTCAAATCGTCCGAAGGTGCGTGTGTCGCATAACAGAGTTTTCGTCGAGGAGCAATGGCGTGCAGGAAATACGCCTCAGCCATTGCGCGAAGCGATGAAATGCCCGTTGCCGGAGAAGAATGTGTGATGATTAGCTCATAGGAATATCCAGGACTTTTTGGCCGCGGCTCTAAGTTTCCTCGCCTGAATTGATTCCATCGCGATGGACAATTCGTGCGCATCAGGGGTGACATCAGTCCTCCAAGGGAGACCTGAAGCGGAAGAAGTGAAAGTACCTGCAGAAGCGGCACGACCTAGTTCAATGTCACACCAGCGTCAATTTCGGTGTTACGAAAATGGAGGATACTAGCTCGCAAATGAAAAAAGCTTTGATTACCGGCTGCACTGGTCAAGACGGCTCGTATCTGGCCGAATTCCTGCTAGAAAAGGGATACCAAGTTCATGGCTTGAAACGCCGCGCGTCGAGTTTCAATACCGATCGCGTCGATCACATCTTTCGGGATTTTCACGAAGCAGACAACCGCTTTTTCCTGCACTATGCCGATCTCACTGACGGCAGTTCACTCGCGTCGCTCCTTCACGATCTTGAGCCGGACGAGATATACAACCTGGGTGCTCAAAGCCATGTGAAGGTGAGCTTTGATATTCCGGAATTTACAGCAGATGTGGTAGCTCTAGGAACCTTGCGCATGCTTGAGGCGATGCGGCTTACTGGCGTTAAATGCCGCTTTTATCAGGCCTCATCGAGTGAAATGTTCGGAAGTGCGCCGCCCCCTCAAAGCGAACAGACAGTCTTTCATCCGCGCAGTCCCTATGCTTGCGCCAAAATGTTCGGGCACAACATCACGGTGAACTATCGTGAGAGCTATGGAGTCCATGCATCCAGCGGCATCCTCTTTAATCACGAATCCCCGCGGCGGGGAGAGACTTTTGTCACTCGCAAGATTACACGCGCGGTAGCTCGCATCAAATACGGAGTCCAGAATAAGCTCTTTCTGGGTAACATGGATGCGCGGCGCGATTGGGGTTATGCGCCAGATTACGTGCGCGCCATGTGGCTCATGCTCCAGCAGGAGAACCCCGATGACTACGTAATCGGTACTGGAGAGGCTCATACCGTGCGCGAATTCGTCGAACTTGCGTTTGCATGTGTCGACATGGATTGGCATCAGTACGTGGAGGTTGACCCTCGCTATTTTCGACCGGCTGAGGTTGACTACCTTTTAGCGGACCCCTCGAAGGCGCGGAAGGCCCTGGGCTGGGAACCGACCGTAACTTTCACGGAACTGGTCCGCATCATGATTGAGGCTGACGTCAAGGAATTGGAAGCGCGCCTCAAGGGCGGGGCCGAGGCCATTCAGCTTGCGGTCGCCGCAGAAGGCAGGCACTCATGATTGATCTGCGCGACAAGCGAATTGTGGTCACAGGCGGAGCGGGCTTTCTTGGAAAGCAGTTGATTGCCCGGCTCGAGAAAGCGGGTTGCCGCAACGTCTTTGTTCCGCTGCACAAAGAGTACGACCTGACGCGAGGCGACGCGATCGAGCGCCTGTTCGTTGATCACAAGCCGGAAGTTCTTATTCACATGGCAGCGGTCGTTGGCGGTATCGGCGCCAATCGGGAAAACCCTGGCCGCTTCTTCTATGAGAACGCGATCATGGGAATCCAACTGATCGAAACCGCGCGGCGTTTCGGGGTCGAGAAGACCGTGGTTCTAGGTACGATCTGTGCCTATCCTAAGTTCACTCCTGTTCCTTTTCATGAGGAAGCCTTGTGGGATGGATATCCCGAGGAGACGAACGCTCCATACGGTCTGGCCAAGAAGATGATGTTGGTGCAGTGCCAGTCCTATCGTGAGCAGTATGGGATGAACGGAATCTTTCTGTTGCCCGTAAACCTCTATGGGCCGCACGATAACTTCGACCTCGAGTCATCGCACGTGATTCCCGCTCTGATCCGCAAGTGTGTTGAAGCGGTCAATGCAGGGAGCAAGGAGATTGTGCTGTGGGGTGACGGGTCGCCGACGCGCGAATTCCTCTATGTAGAAGACGCGGCCGAAGGCATCTATTTGGCAACGGCGCTCTACGATAAACCGGAACCTGTAAATCTGGGCAGCGGCATGGAGATCTCCATTCGCGATCTGGCTACGACCATCGCCAGGATGACCGGCTTCACGGGCCAAATCATATGGGACGCGAGCAAACCGAATGGCCAACCGCGCCGGTGCCTGGATGTGACCAGGGCGGAGCAGGAGTTCAAATTCCGCGCCGCAACACCCTTTGATATTGGTCTGCGGAAAACAATCGATTGGTATATCGATTCCATCAAGCCCAGGTAAGAGCAGTTCGAGGAATCAAGTTGAAATTCTGGGATGTTGTCCTTATCACGGCCTCTTCCGAGCGGCAGGCGGAACTCTATCGCGATGAGATCCAGCGCCGAAGCCTGTCCGGAATGCTGCCGGGCGAGACGCAGTTCCTGGTGGTCCCCGATCCCGCCGGCCGCCGTGTAGGCAGTGGGGGCGCGACGATCAATGCGCTCGGCGTGCTGGGCAAGGACAGGGAGTGGTGGAGCCAACATAAAGCGCTTCTGGTTCACTCTGGAGGCGATTCGCGTCGCCTGCCGCAATACTCGCCAGGAGGGAAGCTGTTTGGAGTACTGCCTTCCCGTACACAGCCGCGAGGGACGACTACGGTCTTTGACGAGACCATGATGCTCTCAACGCCGTGGGCGGAACATATTCCCAATGGCCTGCTGGTGGCCTCAGGCGATGTGGTTTTGAAGTTCGACGCGAACCACGTTCAGTGGGACCGGCCTGGCGTAACGGGCGTGGCCATGCGGTTGGAAGCGGAAACCGGAAGCCACCATGGCGTGTATGTCGTTGGGGAGAGGGAAGAGGTTTACACATTCCTGCAAAAGCCCTCGCCAAGCGAGGTAAAGGCCGCCGGTGGAATGCTCGAAGATGGCAGAGTCGCTGTTGATATTGGATTACTGCGCTTTGATGCTGCGATGACTGCGGAACTCACAGAGTTGGCTGCGTTCAAAACGCTGCCCGCCGTCGACCTTTACGATCAAATCACGCGCGGGCTAACAGGCCAGTGGAAGCCGGAAAGTAATACGGGCCTGTTCTGGCGGGAGTTGGAAAGAATCCTGCGTTCTCACGATCGGCCAGTGGGATTTCATTGCTCCGTTGTGGAGGGTGAGTTCATTCATGCGGGAACGACGCGCTCATTTCGATCGATCGCAGCGGGCTCGGGCGGTGTTCTCGACAGCGTGATTAGTGGCACATGCAAGGTTGGGCATGACGCGGTCATTCTTGAATGCGACCTGAGTGGCCCAGTTTACGCCAGCCGCGGCGCCATCCTGCATGGACTTACCGGATTGACCGGCACGGTTGAAGTTCCCGAGGACACAGTCGTCCATCAGTTGCCGGTAGAGCAGCCCGATGGCAGTGGATGGGTGATTCGCGCTTATGGCGTTGAGGATAATCCGAAGCTAGCGATCGAGAAAGCCACATGGTTCAACCGGCCGATTCTGGAGACGCTGGAGCGGCTCAAGTTACGGGTCGATGAAATTTGGGGCGCGGGCGAAGAGCAGACATTATGGAACGCGGCGCTCTTCCCGGTAACATCGCCTGACGATGCCTGGTTGTGCGCGCGTTGGATGATGGGATACGCGAGCGTGTACGACTTGAACCGCTGGCGGTCAGCGCGGCGACTGTCGCTGGCTGAGAGCGCCCGGTGGGCGGATGGCAAGGCTTTGGCCGAGGCGCGCAGCCACAGGTTGCAGGGCATTTGGCATGACACAGCCGTCGAGTTGGCGGAGTCCGGCGCCGATTTGCGGCCTCTCTTGGCGAACCTGCCAGGCCTGGGGCCGGCTGCGGCAGCCGGGCGTTCTTTGCGAGCCCGCGCAGAGGAGTTGCGCAAGGGAAACCCGGAGGACCTGACTCATGCCGCCTGCCACTTCATGCAGGCTACCCGATTGTTGGAGCGGGGCGGCTTCGACCAGGAGGCGAGGTCGGCGGAGAACGAGGCCTTCGCATGCATCCAGGAAGCGGTCCGCAAGGGAGTCTCCGACGATGCGGGACCAGTGCCCTCTCACTGGAAGTACGAGAGAGTTCACGTATCGGCGCCGCCGCGCATCGATCTTGGCGGCGGATGGTCAGATACTCCGCCATTCTGCTTTGACTGGGGTGGCACGGTCCTGAATTGCGCGCTCGAAATCGATGGGACCTATCCGATTGAAACGGAGATTCAACGCATTGACGAGCCCGTAATCCGGTGCTTTGCCGATACGCAAGCGGGCGCGGCTGAATACCGGACTGCGGAAGATCTGACCGAACCTTGCGGACCGGGGTCGGTATTCTCAATCCCGCGTGCCGCGATGCAACTGCATGGCATTCCTGTCGAAGGCAGATCCCTCAGTGAGACTCTCACCAGCCTGGGGGGCGGCCTTGAGATTCGATGCCATGTGCAGTTGCCCATCGGGTCCGGTCTTGGCACCAGCAGCATTTTGGCGGCGACGGTGATTCGCGCGCTGGCAGTCATGTCGGGACGCACGCTGGGAGACCATGCGCTGTCAGAAGCCGTCATGCAACTTGAACAGCGAATGACGACTGGTGGCGGCTGGCAGGATCAAGCGGGCGGCATCTTTCCGGGCGCCAAACTTTTGATTACCGGGCCTGGCCTGCGGCAGCGCATTCGTGTGCAGCCGGTGGCCTGGAGCGACGAGCGGCAATCAGAATTCTGCCAGCACATGGTTCTCTACAACACCAGTATTCAGCGGATGGCGAAGGACCTGTTGCGCCAGGTTGTCTCGCGATATCTGGCCCGTGAAACAGCGACCATCCAGGTGCTGCACAGCATCAAGACGCTGGCCGTCGAGATGTCTTATGCCATGGTCGAAGGCGACTGGAAGCATCTGGGAGAACTGCTGAACCGGCATTGGCAATTGAATCAGATTCTCGATCCGAATACGGCGAATGCACCGATCAATGCCATTCTGGATCGCGCACGGCCTTATATCCATGGCGCGAAGCTGGCAGGAGCAGGTGGGGGAGGGTTTCTGATGTTGCTGGCCCGAGACCCGGAAGCCGCGGCCGCGTTACGCACGGTACTCGAGCGGGAAGCTCCCGAGAGAGGCGGAGTCGTGTCGTACCGCATCGCCAGCGAAGGGTTGCGCGTTCACGCAGGTGGCGAGGCGATGGATGGCGAGAAACCCCTCGTACGAGTAGAGATTTGATGGGTATCGCGCAAAGATCTGGCGCATGAATTTACCGAAGACTTTTACCGCATGGCACGATCCGTTCTCAAATTGAACTACTTTCAGATGAGAGAAGAATGAAGAATACATAAATTCATGGAGACACGGACTTTCATTGGCGCATGATCGCCTGTATCCAGTTTAGTTTGAATCGACAGATACTCGAAGCCAGGCATTTCCTCGATTCGCAAAACGAGACCGCACGTTCGACACTGCGTTACACTAGTTATGTCTACATCTCTAGGGACCGGACGGCCGATAATTCAAGTGAACCCCCGCTTTCTCCCCATGATCAAAACACTAAGTCTCCTGTTTCTCATTTCCGGCACAATCTGCACAGGCCAATCTGTATTGACAACGCCGGTTGTGGAGACGCAGGCAGCTCCTTCAAACGGGCAGGCTCCGGCCGCTGGCAGTGCGCAAACTCCTGCTCAGGGAGCGTCCCGGGATGGCCGCTACCCCGCTTCCGGTGCAATGGCCCCGGCAACGCCGGATGCTCTTGCAACGGAAACGGAGCATGTTCAGACTCCCAGCGCCAGCAATCTCGCCGGGCCGCTTACGACGCGGTCGGAATTTGAGCAGTTTGCCGAAGATGCCACCGGACGCCGGCTTCCGGTGTATGGCCGTCAACTGTTCAATGAAGTTCCAACGACCTTTGCGCCAGTCGAGAACGTGCCCGTGCCTGCCGATTATGTGCTGGGGCCGGGAGATCAACTACTCATCCGGGCCTGGGGAAAGATCGAACTTGATTCCCGGTTAACCGTAGACAGGAACGGGCAGATCAATTTACCCAGAGTCGGCACGTTGACCGTAGCCGGCTTGCGCTATGCGCAGGTTGAAGGGTATCTGCATTCGGCCATCGGCGCTCTGTTCAAGGATTTTCAACTGAATGTTGCCTTGGGCCAGCTTCGCTCCATCCAGATCTTTGTGCTGGGCAACGCCCGGCAGCCAGGTGCCTACACGGTCAGTTCGCTGAGCACGCTAGTCAATGCGCTCTTCGCCTCCGGAGGTCCGTCGGCAACCGGAACCATGCGCCATATTCAACTGCGGCGCGAAGGCCAGACCACCACCGAATTCGACATCTATGATCTGATCGAAAAGGGCGACAAATCCCACGATGTCCGGCTGTTACCGGGCGATGTGATCTTCATTCCTTCAATTGGGCCGCAGATTGCCATCAGCGGTGATGTGAACCAACCCGGCATTTATGAGCTGAAAGGGGAGACAACGGTCGCGGCCGCTCTTGAGGGCGCAGGGGGAATCACAAGTCTCGCCGACGCCGAGCGGGCCGTTCTGGAGCGGATTAAGGACCACAGCGGCCGTGAGGTTGAAGAGTTTGCGCTGGACGCTTCAGGGCAAGCCCGGTTAGTGAAAGACGGAGACCTGCTGCGGGTGTTTCCGCTGTCACCGAAGTTCGCCAATGCAGTGACCCTGCGCGGCAATGTTGCTGAGCCCGGACTTTACCCTTGGAAGGATGGGATGCGTGTATCGGACATCATCCATTCTCGCGCCTCTCTGATCACCCGCCGCTATTGGAACCAGCAGAATCATCTGGTTCGGCCGGAGCCCGATAATTCTTTCGCCCGCCAGCGCACGGATGCATTTGGCAACCCGATTGCGGACACATTCGGAAACCAGCGTGCGGATGCAAACCAGCGTACGGATGCCTTCGGGAACCAGCGCACAGATGCATCAGGGAATCAGCGCACGGATCAGTCCGAAGAAACGGGCTCCAGGACGGTGGCCGGCATCGGTCAGAACAGCGCTGAGATCAACTGGGAATATGCGTTGATCGAGCGGCTCGACGAACGCGATCTCAGCACCCGTCTGATCCCGTTTAACCTCGGCAATGCACTCGATAATTCCGCCTCAGCCGACAACCAGCTGTTGAAGCCTGGAGACGTAGTCACGATCTTCTCGCGGGCCGACCTTGAACTGCCGATGGAAAAGCACGCTTCCTTTGTTCGGATGGGTGGAGAGGTCAACGCGCCGGGCGTGTACCGCGCCAACCCGGGCGACACCTTGAGAGACCTCGTCGAAAAGGCTGGAGGCCTTACGCAACATTCTTACCTCTATGCCTCGATATTCACGCGCGTTTCTACGCGCGCCGCACAAGAAGCGCAACTCCGGCAGTCCTCTGAACAGATGCAAAGGGAACTTGTCTCCAAGTACGCGAATGCGACACCGCAAAGCGGTCAGAGCGGGACGGAGCAACAGGCGCAGCTCGCCATGCAGCAAGCCGCATTGGCCCGGCTCAATTCGATCAGGCCCACAGGCCGCGTGGTTCTGGACATGAAGCCCAGGGCCTCAACCATTGAGGACATTCCGAATTTTCCACTCGAAGATGGAGATACTTTTTACATCCCGCCGCGGCTCAGCACGATCGAGGTGTCGGGCTCGGTCTACAACGCCAATGCCTTCCGCTACCAGCCCGGCAAGCGGCTTATCGCTTATTTAGACGATGCCGGCGGAGCGACCCGCGAGGCGGACCAAAAGCGCATGTTCTTGATCCGCGCGGATGGCACGGTCGTCAGTCGCCAATCCCGCGATCTCCACACCCACGGGGGGTATAAAAACCTGCGGCTGCTGCCGGGAGACGCTATCGTTGTTCCGGAGAAGATTAGAGTCTCGTCCCCGTTGAATGCTTTCCTGCAGGCAAGCCAACTTGCTTCCCAAACTGCCGTGACCGCAGCCGCTTTAAGCGTGGTCAGGTAAAGGTACTAGCGATGAGCAGGCAGGATACTTCCATCGACTTGACAGCACTCGACGACGACTCCGCGATGGAGTTGTCTGACAATGACCCTGGCCTGGGCCTCCTCGAGATTCTCCCTCAGCTTGCAGGCCGCAAATGGTTTATCGCAAAAGTCGTAGGCGGTTTCGCGTTGTGTGGCCTGGCTTTTGCGTTGTTGACGCCTAACCGGTACACGGCAACGACAAAAATCATGACGCCGCAACAGAGTCAGTCGACTGCTTCGATGCTGATGAACCAACTGAGTGGCGCCGGTGGAAACCCCCTGGCCGCGATGGCATCAGGGGGACTGGCCCTGAAAAGCCCCAACGACGCCTACATAGGCCTCTTGGGTTCACGGTCTATAGCGGATGCAATCGTTCAGAAGTTCGACCTGGTCAAGGTGTACGGCGTCAAGGACGAGCCGCAGGCACGAAAGATATTGTCAGGCAGTTCCGTGATTACTTCGGAAAAGAATGGATTCATTTCCGTGTCCGTTACGGATGAGGACAAGGAGCGGGCCGCCGCGATGGCGAACGCTTACACAGATGGACTCCGCAGCCTTACCAAGTCGCTTGCGGTGACGGAGGCCGGGCAGCGGCGGCTGTTTTACGAGGAGCAGTTGAAGCAGTCAAAAGAAGCGCTGGTTGCGGCCGCGCTAGCCTTTCAACAGGTTCAACAGCAGAAAGGCTTGGTGCAATTGGATGCGCAGGCCAAGGCAATGATAGAAGGCCTCGCCTCCCTTCGCGCGCAGGTCGCGGCCAAGCGCGTGGAAGTGCAAGCACTGCGCTCCTACTCGACCGAGCAGAACCCGGATTTGCAGATGGCGGAAAAGGAATTGGCCTCAATCGAGGCCGAGGAGGCGCGTCTCCAAGGGCGCAGCAGCGCGCCTGGGATTGCAGGTCTTGGGCTGGATAATATTCCCAGTGCGGGGTTGGAATATCTTCGTGCTCAGCACGAACTGCAGTATCAACAGGCACTGTATGACATGCTGATGAAGCAATACGAAGCGGCCAAGCTGGACGAATCCAAGGAAGGAACCATCATTCAGGTTGTTGAGCAGGCGATTCCGCCGGACACAAAGTCCTCGCCACATCGTGCACTGATGGTTCTTCTATTCATAGGGCTTGGATTCGTAGGTGCGTGCTCATACGTGTATCTATCCGATGCGACACAGAAGAATCCTAAAATCGCCCAATCGCTGGCAGAGTTTAAGGCAGCGCTTTTCAGCAGATGAGCCTATTCGCAGAAACGATGGTCGACCAGGCCATCGTATCCGCCGCGACTCAAGATTCGAGAAAAGCTTGTCAAGTTGATCAACCTTTCTCGACCGCCTCGGCGCACGTGGTTGGAGCCCCTGCCAACTGGCTGTCAGCCCATGCCTCACAAGCTTCCCAAAAGCTTTCGAGTTCTGCGCGAAACTTGTGTCCGGCGGCGATTTGCCGGCGGGCCAGAGCGGCCTGTTCCGCGGTCAGCAAGCGTGAATGGGTTTTGCCGTGTATCGTGCGTGTGAGGCTGAAGTACGGGCCATGACGAGCTTTGGGATCCTCTCCACAACGACACCCTGGCTTGCTGCATTTGACCATGCGCTCGGACAGCGAACCACGGCGCATGGGCTCCGCTTCAGCCAGTTTGATTGCCAGTTGGTTGATCGGGGAGAAAAACGATTGAGGTTTCATAGGATTATCTTACGGCGTATTGGCCTGTAAGTTAAACAGGAACTTCCGCCACCGCTTTCAGGTTGCACTTTCGTAATCGCGCCTTGATCCCCACGGGCGGTATTATTCAGCTTTGAACATGGCTTTGAGATATTCTGTACTTGTCTGGCAGCACGAAAAGTACTCGAAGTAATTGCTTAGCCGGGGGATAGTCATCTCGCGAATGGAGGATTCAGGCTAATAGACGACCAGGGCAGTTAACGATGTTTTGGATCCTAGTGCGTAGGGAACAGGATAGTTGGAGCGCTAGGAACAGGGTTTCAGTCATGGATTTTTCACAAGGCAGCAGGCTCCAGGTCAGCCTGTTGGTCTTTGAAACAGATGTATTCTCAGGCGAGAACTACGCCGATGACTAATAGGCATTTGTAATCAACATCTGAACCGCTTTTTCCGATTTGGCTCATCTCACCCCAGGAGTGACCCGTGAATAGTGGCCCGTGGCATGTTCTACATGTACTTTCAAACCATGAGAAGCGAGTTTTGCAGCATCTTGATGTGCGTTCAGTGGAACACTACCTGCCACTCTACAATGAGCGCGTAAAGTGGACCGACAGAACGGTAGTTGCAGAGCGGCCGCTCTTTTCTGGTTATGTGTTTGCTCGTTTCGCACCCCAAAGCAGAATCTCTGTCATCTCTATTCCCGGTGTGCTTCGCCTGTTGGGCGAGGAAGAACGGGACATGGTGCACGACGAAGAACTCGCCAAAATTCGTGATGGACTGGCGAGAGGGCTGTCCTTGCGGCCCCATTCCGGCCTTTCCCTTGGAACTCGAGTTCAAGTGCGTGACGGCGTCTTTGCTGGAGTCGAAGGAGTTGTGACGGAATTGCGCAAGCAATGCAAGGTCATCATTACGCTTTCAGCAGTTCGTCAGTGTTTTTCCCTTGAAGTTGGGATCGATGACCTTGTAGTGCTGAATAAGCCTCTAGGCAAGCCAGGGCTGAACGCGGCGGTCCCTGTTTACGGCTTCTGATTTTCCCCGGGAGAATCCGCCTGATTCCCCGACCCGCCGCCAGATCGCAAGGTGCCCAAGCAGCCCGGATAGCGCGGAGCCGGTACTCGGGCATGCAAAAAGCTCCTGGAAGCCACCTTGACGGCTGAACCAGGAGCCCTTTTCGCTGGTGAACGAGTCTTGCCTAAACTGCAGTGCGATGGAGCAGTGGCACGGCTTCTGCCTTGGCATTCAGGTACGCGTCAACTGCCGCTGCGGCCTTGCGTCCCTCAGAGATCGCCCAGACCACGAGCGACTGCCCGCGGCGCATATCGCCGGCGGCAAAAACGCCATCGACTGAGCTCATGTAGTTCGTAGTTGCGATGTTGCCGCGGTTGTCCAGAGCCACCCCGAGTTGCTCGATCATGCCCGAGCGGACCGGCCCCAGGAATCCCATGGCGAGCAGGACAAGATCGACGTCGAGCGTGAACTCGCTGCCGGCGATGGGCTCAAACTTCGGCGGAGGACCGACGCGGAGGGCGTGCAACTGCTTCACATTGCCGCTTTCGTCGCCGGTGAACTTCACGGTGTTGATGCCCCAGTCGCGAATGCCGCCTTCTTCGTGCGAGCTTTCGGTGCGCAACTGCATGGGCCAGAGCGGCCACGGCGTTGAGGCTGCGCGCTGTTCGGGCGGCTTGGGCATGATCTCGATCTGATGGACGCTCTTGGCGCCCTGGCGCAGGCTCGTACCCAGGCAGTCGGCCCCGGTATCGCCACCGCCAATAATCAGCACGCGCCTGCCTGTGGCAAGAATAGAGATCGCAGGATCAACGGTATCGCCCGCGTTGCGGCGATTCTGCTGAGGCAGAAACTCCATGGCATAGTGAATGCCCTTCAGTTCGCGGCCGGGAACCTTGAGATCGCGTGGCTGCTCGGAGCCGCCGCAAAGCAGGATTGCCTCGTAGTGTGCGGTAAGCGTGTCCACAGGCACGTTGCCGCCGACGTTTGCGTTGGTGATGAATTCGACGCCTTCAGCCCGCATCTGGTCTATGCGCCGGTCGATGACCTGTTTCTCCAGCTTGAAGTTGGGAATGCCGTAGCGCAACAGGCCGCCAATGCGGTCGTTCTTCTCATAGACCGCGACCGAGTG
>Ga0182027_10006206_pt1 | contig 17978 bp, 12 predicted proteins | sample 712E1DmetaG_FD_121300 | JGI IMG/M metagenome (GOLD analysis project Ga0182027, IMG submission 121300) | Permafrost microbial communities from Stordalen Mire, Sweden - 712E1D metaG (Illumina Assembly) | ecosystem: Environmental > Terrestrial > Soil > Wetlands > Permafrost | place: Sweden... | reverse complement strand
GCAAGAGCTTTTATGCGCCGGGAGATCGCCTTATCACTAAGACGCTCATGGCGAGCGTCAATGACCGCTACATCAGAATACCCCTGGCTCCTGAGATATGAAGCCAGGTATAGAGGGCCCAACGGGATGAGATGAATGACCTCAGGTGAATTCGCTATAATAAAAACTATTTTCATATTTTTAACTTCCCGCGTATTAAGCGATATTTAAGTTTTAAAAGGTCATTAAGATATACCAGGCAAAGGTTAAATAAATATAGGCCAACCATCGTAGACTTTCCCGTCTTTCGTTCAAAGTGTTCAATAGGAATCTCAACAACTTGATATTTTCTTAGCTTAGCTATAATTAATAAAATTATAGGAGTTGCAGAAAGATCATGGGGGATATCTCGCATGATATCTTGCAATACTTCAGTCCTAATAAGTTTAAAGGGAGCATTCGCATCTTTTAAAAATACCCCGAAAAGAATCACGCTTAACCACCGAAGGAACAACGAGAGAACTTTGCGGTAGAATGGATCATGTCGCATAGTACGATACCCTGCCACTATATCACTTGCTTCTGTATGCTTATATAACTGCCAAAAATCTCTTACGCTGAATTGATTATCCCCGTCGATATGAAAAACAAAAGGCTTGCAAGCCCGGTCAAAGGCCACACGTAGTGCCTTACCATGTCCGCTATTTCTTTCTAAATTAATTACTTTTAATTGCTTGAATTCTTGATTAAGGCGCTCAAGAATCTTGGCTGTAGCATCAGTAGAACCGTCATTGACGACAATAAGCTCAGAACCGGGTATTTTTTCAACGATCTGGCTATAGCAGTCATTTACCACCCTCTCGATTATTGCTTCCTCATTAAACACTGGAATAGTCACTGAGACAGCTATCATATTTTCCCGGTTATTTAACTTTGCTTAATAACGCCATTCTTTTTTCAGGGCTAAGAAACAGATAATTTTCCACAGCATCAATATTATCAAGGCACCATGCGATTGCTTCGTCCATATCATAATAACGAAAGAGCCCCAACCTTCCTATGCTGAGCAAATTCTTTGTCCGCACGAGGCGTACTAGATACTTATTGAAAAGTTTTTTGTTTTTAGAAGTATACACAGGATACATCCTGCTATTATTACCCGGAAAATCATAGCCAACGATGTAAGAAGCAAGAGGGCCATTTGTATAACATAGACTATAGTTGCATTTCCTGGTGTAGGCAACGTCACTATCAGGAAAATTGATACAACCGAATCTGGCATCTTCCCATTCGGATTCATCGAAATGTATAACAAAATCAATCCCCCGATAAACCAAGCGGCCGTAACAAAAACCAAACAGTTCATCTATGGGAATGGTAGATACGACTAGTTCCGAACCCAAGTCACAATAATCCTTTATCTCTGCATTATAATTAACAGGTATGCCCTCTATCATTGTTTCGAACATACATGTATAACCTTTTGAGGGCAACCCTTGCCATTCATCCTTAAAATACCCCAAACTATCATCTTGCCTAATCTCTATTCTCTTGGGTGCCCATTCCGCATTCATCTTCTTAGGCGCTATACCCCAAAATTTGAGAGTATAGTTTTCGATAAATTTATTATATAATCTCTTCCCTACCATAGAAATAACGCAGCTTTCAAAATTTGACATATCTATCTTTCCAGAAAGACGAGAAATCTCTTTAAGGATATAGTCCTTTTCTTTGAGTAAATCTATGGTCTTGTAACTAATTGGATATGGTAATGTTTTTCCTTCGACGAACGTTCCTACGCGATGCAGATAATGATTAAATTCACTAAACCTGCGGACAAACGCAATTACCGCTTCGCTCTGGGTATGGAGATTGTGGGGGCCAAATAGTTGGTAAAACCTTCCCTCATGGACAGCAGTTCTACACAGACCACCTGGTTTTTGTTCTTTTTCAAAAATAACCACCTCATGCCCCCTGTCCTTAAGTAGCCTGGCTATGGTACATCCTGATAATCCTGCTCCGATAACCGCTATTCGCATCTAGTTGTATCCTCCGTACCTACGGTCAAATTCGCTTTTTATGCCTTCCTCAAAGTAAGGCTTATAATCACCTGGTATATTTCTGCTTTCCTTGATCCACGCTTCTTTCTGATATGCATACCTTCTGGCCACGCCTGTTCCCAAACCTTCATATATGTAAGGCCAAAATGCCTGATCAACATATTTTATCAATGCGACACATCCTCCAAGGTCATAGGCAAATCTCCATCCGATACCGATACCTAGGCCTTTGTAGAGATACAGCCAATACTCCTGATCAGCTGACCTTAAAAACGAAACATATTTTGTTACGTCGTGAATAAATCTCCATCCTACTTCAATACCAAGACGCTGGTAACACAGGGGCCTGTATTTTTCCTCTACCTTGCTCACAATCTTTTTCCATGCATCGATATTATAACCGACCTTCCCGATACCAAACCCAAAATCATTATAAATACATCGATAATATTCTTTCCCCTGGGCCAATCCCACATATATCACAGGTTCAAATCTTTTATCAACCGCATTCATGAAACTAAAGAATTCCTTTGGCCGGTTAACTAAAACGTCAAATAGTTCAATCCCCATCCCTCTATAGAAAAATGACTCATATTCCTCATCAATCCTCTCTCGGAAATCCACAAGCGCATACTTCGAATTGTAGCCCACCTCGAGGGCGGCCTGACGGCCCACTCCGCTATAAAAATAAGAGACCAGCCCGGGATCAAAATAGTTCTTCAATTCGGCACCCTTTATTTTATCATATCTGAGCTTCCTCTCCAATACCTCTCCCATCCACTCATAGGCATAAGGCCAATAATTCTTCTCGATCTTGTGTATCCAGGTACTAAGATATAGGTGATAATTATTATAAAATTTATTTTCCGCGTACCCCCAACCCATTCCAGAATAACAATACCTCCTAGCCTCTCCATCCTTAATTCTTTTTATGGAGTCGACCCATCTGGGGGAGCCGTCAAACCTCCAGGCGATCACCCTGCCTAAGTCATAATAATTATATCCTCTATAGATACCCGAAAATTTAACTTTAATCAGAGGGTCGTTAGAAATAAAGCTTAGATTGGAGACTATGCCCAATCCCAACAAAAGCCCCATTATCCCGAAACTCACATATAGAGGAAAACGTTTTAATCTTCGGCTCTCGCCATAAAAAAATATCGGTATAAGCGCAATGATAAATAAACCGATAGGGCCAACTTGCCTGTAACGAAATATGCTGCCCTCGAAATAACTCACATTATATTTGATGCCAGACAAGCTAAAAGTAAGAGCAAATACTCCAAGAAACACAAGCAAAAACGCCTCTTTGGATATTTCCTGAGGCGATACGTTGCAACTCTGTAGAGGAATAAGGCCTCGTATGATCTTTACCAAAGACCTACGATTGAACCACGACAGAGCACAAAAGCAAAACAAAAATGTAAAATAATACACATAGGAAAACAGCCAATGACCGAACAACACCTTTGGTTTGAATTTAAAAACAGGATCTACAAAGGTTAAAGCGCCCGGCAGATCAACGGTAACAAAATCTTTAAATCTTAAAAAAGAAGATAAAAGGTCATTGTGTAGGAACCAATAAGAAAGCGGATGATCATATACGATGAATCCTTGGAAATTATGGGTAAGATTATACCAAATCCAAGGACTTAGGCCTGCTAAAAAGGCAATGGTAAAAATAAAGAATTCACTTTTGATGAAAAACTTTTTATCAAGTATATACCAGAATAAAACAATAGCCAATAAAACCGGGAAGAAACTGTAATGGAAGAACATTCCAAAACCGCAGACTGCGCCCAAATATCCAAAAAGTGATTTCTTGTTTTCTCCGGATAAGAATATCCGATAAAAAATGAATAGAGCCAGTAAAGCAAAAAGACCAACCTGCTCTTGCGCGCCAAAGCTAGAAATACTGGCCCTCATCCCTAGAGGAGACATGAAAATAAAGAGTAAACTTGCCCACACCGCCACCCTTCTATTGAAAAACCTGTCTAAAAATAAATACCACAGGATGAAAAAACCGGTTCCTACCAAGAGACCTACCAATTTAAGGGATAACAACTTTTCCCCAAAAAGCAAGAATAACGGAACAGCCAAAAGGCCATCTACCAGTGAACCACCCTCATATTCACTGCGCTGATAATCGGATAACGGAAAGGCTGCTCCCGTGATCAATTCCTTGGCGACGTTACCGCGGTATAATTCTTCATCCAGGTGCACCTGATCTATCGCACAAAATAAGACTAACAGCCGAACCAATACATACAGCAGGGTTAATCCCACCAAAATAGCATACCTGCTTTTAACAATCCTTGTTAATATCTCTAAAGTATTCATCATATAATTAAGAGAACAGTCCACGTAAAAGCCAATAATAAAGAGCAAATCTAAGTATCGCTTTTTTTACCAGCATATTCGCATAACTGGCGCGTCTTTTCCCGCCATTCGTCAGATTATTTACTGGGCTATACCAGAAAACGTCAAAGAAATCATAATAGCGCGTAGCTTGGACAGTAAGATAGAAATCTTCCCAATCCTCAAGCGGATAACCAACCATAAAATACCCCCAAATTAAAGTTGTAGGTGAAGTCTTTTTAATCTCCTTGAGAATACGTACTATTGCCTGTTTATTATAGCCCCTTTTCATGGCAGAAAGAATCCGGTCAGAACCCGACTGTAAAGATACATTTATATTCCTGATATTAAGCTTCCGGAATACCTCAATATACCTGGCTTCGTAGAGCTCTAGCCAACGCGGATGCAGATAACTTAGTTCAAGCGGTATCCCGGGATATACCTGATCAATCGCATAAAGAAGCATGATCAAATCCTCACCCCTATCAGCCCTATAGCTGCCGCAATCATCCGCTACAAGATTCAAAGAAACACCCGGGCGGTAAATTCTTTTTATCTCATCCAGGATATCCAGAATCGGCCTTGATAGGGCCGTTCCCTGTGCCTTTTTTATTACGCAGTAACTGCATTGATTCAGGCAACCAGAGCCTATTTGAATGAATATTTTATTCTCATCGCCTTCTTCTTCAAGTATCTGTGAAAATGGAAAGCTTTTAAACACTTTGAAAAACCGGCAAAGCGCAAAAAACACGGAATTCCGGACGTAAAACTTCCTTTGGTTAATCTGTTTGAGTGAAAACCGTTCGTAGTGAAAACATGGAATATTGCGGAGGGGCACCCGAGCGCCAATAAACCTATCCAGCTGTTCTAAATCATCAACGATATAGTGACCCTTGCATTCCTCCTCCAACGCCTGTCTGTCTATCCGCACCAGGCAGCCGAGCGAAATTACCGGCTTACCTTCAGGACGCCTCGTAAGTATATCCTTAACGAGTCTAATGCTGAATTTCTTTGTTACGTCGATAAAACCGCAAGTATTAACAACAACCAAGTCTGCATCCCGAATGTCCCTGGTGAATACATGGCCGTTTTCCGCAAAATACGCAAGGAGCTGGGCACTTAATACCGAATTGCTTTTGCACTTCGCATTGCTGGAAACAAGGTAGATTTTTGACATCTTGGTGGTTATCAGTAGAGTTCTTTCTCGTATTCAGAATTATAAACTGATCTGTACCAATGGATATCCGACCATTCTTTTAAAGTTTCAGGGGGCTTAAACCCGTGACTAAGACAAAGGTCGAATAGCCTGGTACCGGGATATGGCGTATACTTATTAAGTCTCCATATTAATGAACAAGGGTTGTCTTTTTTAATCTTCACAATCAAGTCCTGGGTCTGTTTCATCTCCGACGGACTTTCCGTAGGGAAACCTGTCATAAAAGAAAATTCTGAAATTATGCCGGATTTCTTCAGCCGCAGATTGGCGTTGATGATCATATCAACGGTAATGTTTTTATTGATCATTTTCAATACCCGGTCTGAGCCTGATTCCGCACCGAGAAAGAGAGTGCTTAAACCGCACTTTCTTAGTTTAATTAGGAATGCTTCTTTCCACTTTAGTACGTAATCAATCCTGCTCTCTGCCCACCAGCTGAAGTCAATTTTCTTTTTAATAACAAGGTCCATAATTTCTTCCACCCGTTTGCTGTCAGTAAAGAAATTATCATCAAGAAAATAGATTTCCCGGATGCCCTTCCTTAATATTCCTTCAATCTTTTCAAGCACCAATTCTGGACTAACAGTTCGACGCCCTGGATACAGCATGGGAACCACACAAAATGAACAATTCCCGTTGCAACCCCTGGTTGTAAAAAGAGTATTTACCGGATAAATTAAATTATATTTTATTATAGCAGGATGATTAATTATATAGTAATCATTTAAATCAATATATTCCCGCCTTCGCGTCTGGATAATTTTATTATTTTCTTTAAAAATTATCCCGCTTATATCATTTAAATCAGCATTCCTTTCTATAGCGGATACTAAATCGAGAAATGTTCTTTCTCCCTCACCGATTACTACAATGTCGATATTATTGTATTGCACTGTTTGAAATGGTAATAACGAGGCGTGAACACCTCCTACAACTATTTTCACAGATTGATGGTGCTCTTTAATGTAATCTATCAACTGGCAGGCATATTTGATTTGACTTCCCGTATAAAAAGTAACTCCAACACAAATGACCCCTTTTTTTATAATTCGCCCGATATGATTAGCACATTTATGATCGATTCGCTGATCGATAATTTTAACCCTATAGCCCTGTTTAATTAAAGGCCCGGCAAGTGAAAGTAAGGAGTGCGGAGGGAGGATGGCCTTGTCAACATCGGACTTTGGATAAATAAGCAAAACGTCGTATTTACGTCTATCGAAGCAAACATTGATTAAAGCATAGGATAGTATCGACCAGCTTCTTCTAATAAAGGCAACACATTTTAGAGCCGGATATCGAAGCATAGGTACTCTAATAATATACCTGCCCAATCTCCATTTTAAAAATCTCAATACTTTTATTATCGAATTAATTATTTGCATTATAAAAATATTCCCTTCGAGGGTAAAGCCTATTTTTGAGGCATGCTGCCGCCACTTTTGAAGAGCTTCCTGGAAAGATTCCATGTATGGAATATCGTATCCAGATTCAGAGATAACATACAGTTGAGCTCAACCGAAGAAGGGCAGCAGCATTGGTCGCAATATAAAACCGGAAGGCTATAAAATCCTTTCTGAAAAGCTATGTTACCAGAACCGACAGGAATTGATTTAAATTGATTTCTAAAACATATATCAATATTGCCATCGCTTTCAATCCGCGCAGAAATGAGACGCGCCTGACACCGTATTTTCTTAAGGTGCGGCCAATTATATAAAAATTTAAGCCCTGACACTGAATGCCCTATATATTTAGTTTTATTTTTTTTAGCAATGATATATTCAATTACCTGCTTATACTCCTTTTCGTCCGGAGACAAAGGATTCTGCTGATTTCCACCCAACAGAAGGGCAGTTGACGGCTGAAAAAGGATGGATGCGCCAAACTCCCCTGCCTTATCTAAAAGAAAATCGATACTCCGAAGATTCAGTTTAGATAGAACAGTATGGATTCTTAGGCTTATGTTTCTGTTTTTTGCAAGAGTAAGCGCTGCAATCACCTCTTCATATGAGCCTTCCCCCCTAATACTATCATGCACATCTTTGGGGCCATCCAGGCTTAACCCAACCAAATTTAAATTTTTAAGCTCTTCTATTCTTTGTTTCATAAGCGAGCCATTAGAATTAATTGAGGTCAGAATCCCCATTTCATTGCAGTAATCTATTATCAAACCAATATCTTCCCTGAGTAACGGCTCGCCGCCAGTGAAATGAATAATTATTGTCCCCATCCGTGATAATTCCGTAATCAGTGAAAGAATCTTCCCAGTTTCCAGCTCCTTAACTTTAATATTACGGATATCACAATATGCACAGCTTTTATTGCATCGATTAGTAATTGCCCAACTTACAATGAGCGGTGTCTTTTTTTTAAAAACACGCGCCATAAACAATGAGTTGATAATAAAAAACTTATCTTTTAACTTCATCCCTCTCACTAAAAGCCTCCTTAACTCCCTGCTCAAAGTAAGACTTATAATCATCAGGAACCTTGCTCATATCCTGTCGCTCCCCGTCTAGTTGATAGCCGTTCCATCGCGTAACTCCTAACCCTAAACCGTTGTATAAATATGGCCAGAATCTTTTATTGAAATGTTGTACTATCTGTTTACATCCATCCAAGGTATATCCAAACCTCCACCCAATACCTATTCCTACACCTTTATATAGAGAGGGCCAATATCGCTCTTCAGTTTTCTCCAGAAAAATACGGTACTTTTTCATACCGTAGATAAATCTCCAGCCTAATTCTATACCCAATCTTTGAGAGGCTTCGGTTCGAAATTCATCGTCAATGCTGCCCATTATAGCATCCCATCTCTCTAAATCAACCCCGAGCCTGCCAAAGCCAAACAGGAACAGTTTAACATAGCTAATTTCTGTATATTCTCTTCCCGTTCCAAACCCTTTAAAAATATATTCCCTATCAATCTTATCTACACTATTTAAGAATTTAACGGTTTTTTTAGTATTGCTAATCAAGGCCTCATCAAGCTCAATACCCAAACCTTCATAGAAATAGGGCCGGAATTTTTCGTCAATCATACCCCGCAAGAAAAGGTATTTTTTAAGATCAACTGGGCTTATTTCTTTTACAAATGCCCTACCCATACCACGATAGACATAAGGAAGGTATTCTTTTTGTAAATTACCATATAATTCCTGCTCTATTATTACTCTAGACCGGATAATCTTTTCTAGTGCCTCGCCCAGCCGTTCATAGGCAAAAGGCCAATACCTATTATCAATCCGCTTCAGAAACATTTCCTCATACGACTGAACATCCGGTAAACCAGCATAAATCGCCCATTCATACCCATCATAAACAAAGCGTCGATTTTGTTTGTCGATTTTTTCTATTAATCCTAGACATTTGCCAAGATCATCTTTAAAAGTGCAGCTTGATTTTAATTGTTTCCCTACCCTTATGTAATTATACCCTTTAGGCAAAAGGCTTGCGCTAAAACCAGAGAAATCAACAAGATTCAAATTACCTACTAAACCAATCACAATAATTCCCGACAGACACGCAGAAGATATAAAAATTCCCCACTTCGTCCTATTTCCTTTAAGAACATCCAATGCCCGGGCTATGATTACAAAAATAATGAGCGTTAAAGGAAACACCTCTTTAAAAGGGGCAATAATATTATCTCGTAAAGGATGGCCAGGAAAGATCGGAAAACCGCATAAACTGTAGACCAGAAAGAAAAAAACAGAATATGCAATCAAAAAGGTGTCTACGGGAACATCTTTCGAAGAAATCCTAAATCGTGAAACCGGAACAAGCGCAAATAAAAGCTTCAAAAAAACCTTTCTATGTAACCAGAAAAGGTATAAAAATGCTGACGTAAAAATAAAATAGTATGTATATGCAAGGTAAGTGCCTTTGATAAAAAAAAAGTCCTTAAAATCAAAGTATCCGGGAATATCAAATAGAAGTAAGTTTTTAAGCTGCGCCATTGTTTTAACTATGCTGTTACTAGTAAACAATTGCCATATTGATCGTCCGTGCATGACGAAGACACCGTTCCATTTATAGGCGATGTTATAATAGAACCAGGGACCAAATCCAACAAGAAAAAATATCAAAAATATATAAAAATGTTTCTTTAAGAAGAACCTAATATCAAAAATTAACCAAAATAATAAACAGCAAACTATCGTAAGCAGGAAAGGATAATCAAACAATAACCCGAACCCGCATAAAAACCCAAAAAGCGCATAGAGATAATTGGTATGATAATTCTCAGATATTTTATTATCAGCTCTCTGAGTAAAAAATATCTTATAAAAAACAAGTATGGTCAGAAGAGAGATAAAATTAAGTTCAGAATAACTACCGGTGGAAAGATAAGATATGCGGGTATAATTAGGAGGCGAAAAGATAAACAATAAGCTCGCCACAATTGCTGTCCGCCTACTAAAAAACTCATAAGCGAACAGATACAATACTACAAGCGTACCAAGAGATAATAGCATTATTACCGAGCGTAAAACCACCAAATTGTCTCCAAAAAGCAAAAAGAACGGAACATCGAGAATGCCAATGATAGCACCCCCCCACCGGTATCTATCTAAACAGGCAAAAACCGGTAACCGCAAACCCTGCGTAATTATTTTAGTGAGGGTCCCAACGCACAACTCCTGATTAAAGACAAGATTACTGATAGAGGAAAACAAAATCATGGTCCTGATAACTAGGAAAATTACCAATAAAATTATCAGAGGACGATATTTATTTATAGGTTGCTCAACAGATTTCATAAGGGTTAAGGCATCCTTTTGTTTATCGCATCCTTAATTTTAGCAGCGATTAATTTAGAAAACAGCATTGCGCCATCATGGTTTAAGTGGACCATATCTACGAATAAACCTTTGTTGTTATAAAACAACACATTGCTCGAAAAGTCCCAGAAGGGAACCTTTTCATTTAAGCATATTTCTCTACGTATCTCAATTTCCTGGCGTATATTTAATTCTTGAAGAATAGGAGGATAAACTACAAAAATACTTGCTCCTGATTTCTTTGCGCGAACTATGAATTCTTTAAACGCGATTACTTTGTTGGGGTCTACCATATACGCTGCATAAGTATCGGTGGGGTAAATCTTATTTTCCCATTGTCCATCCAGAGGAACATAACCTTTATTATAAAGTTCATCACCTTTAATGATGTTTAAGTTCATGCCTAATACTGTAAGTACATGTGAATTAAAAGGATATATCTTAGAGATCATTTTTACCCTCTCAAAGGGGCTCCTTAATTCAACGATTTTTCTGATTTCTTTGTGCTCCCTATAATATGGCAATAAGCAAGACAACCTCTCATAAGATGATTTTTCTTTTTCAAAGGAATCCTCGGCGTCTAAAATGATTACTCTAGGCGTATAACGTTTTAATACAGATTCTAACATTGCAAGTTGGAAGAAAATACCAAGAGCATTTTGACCTGTATTATAAAAAGTACCTTCTAGCGTACCTTCAAAAACTTCAGGAACATAGTGATGCCGGGCAGTAGATGCGCCGAAAACTAATATATCAGCCTTGGTTGTTTCCATTGAGTAAGTTATTTGAAAACAAGCTCCTGATTTTTCTTTAAAATAAAAATGTTGCAATGTCCTGCCTATTGCAAAATCAAGAACAAATACGACAAGAAAAACAATGGCGATATTGAAAACTATTTTTTTAATCATAATGACTAAAACTGGTAATAAATAAACTGCCCGCCGTCAAACACTCCTATTAAAAGAATCAAAATAATAATTGAGCTATATGCTATTACTCGAACAAATTTATGTTTATTTTCAAATAACAAAAACCACGAAGGCGCAAACTCATCCCTGAGATCTTTTAATAGTAATATTGATAAACCAAATATGCCATAAATCAGGATTGATAACCGCCCAATGAATAAGGTACCCGAAACTGTGAATATTCTGCGATAAACAGTAAAAGCATCGTTAATATTTGTAGTCCTGGCAAATACCTCTGAGGCGGCGAACAAAAGGAATGTAAAACACACCCCTATAGAAATATACCAACTCTTTTTGCTTAGATTGTGTTTTTTCTCAAATATTGACTTTTCTTTGTTCGTCAATGCCTCTATGCTCAGAAATAATCCTTGCATTAAACCCCAAACAACAAAAGTCAAAGCTGCTCCATGCCAAATACCGCTGATAAAAAATGTAATCATTAAAGCAATTACAATACCCCATACTTTATATTTTCTGAAAGAAAAGGATAGAGGTGTATAAACATAATCAGTAAGCCAAGAAATTAACGAAATATGCCAACGACGCCAAAATTCTGACATGGAAGTTGCTAAAAATGGGCGATTGAAATTTTGCATCACATTAATACCTAATATTCTTGCGGTGCCAATGGCAATTAGCGAATAACCTCCAAAATCAGCATACTCCTGAAAAGGATACAAAAAAGAAGCAAATAATAAAGAGGTGCCATTATGCTGATAAATATTGCCATAAATAGCATCCACATAAATTCCCAATCTATCTGCCACCACAAGTTTCATAAAATAACCCCATAGCATAAATTTCAGCCCTTGGGATACCATGTTATAATCAAGATTTATTTGAGCTTTAAATTGAGGTAACATATTTTTAGCTCGTTCGATAGGGCCTGATAATATTGAAGGAAAGAATGAAACGAATAGGGCTAGAATGCCTATATTTTTCTCTGATTCGATTTCCTCATTATAAACGTCAACAGTATAACCAATGGCCATAAAAGTGTAAAAAGATATGCCGATTGGAAGAAACAATTTTATTTTAGGTAATGGCCATTTCAAATGAAATAATTCCAACAAAGCGAATATTCCTGCGTTGATATTGTTAAAATACTTAAAGAAAAACAGTGGTAATAATATCAATATTATATTTATTACCATAAATCTCTTTTTCCATGGACCGGTATTAGTTCTACCCATTAAACTGGTAAACAGGTAAGTTGACAAAGTTACGCCAGCTGTTATCAACGCGAAAACTGGTTTAATATTTATATAGAAAAAATAACTGGCAATGAGCAATGTAATGTACCTATATTTTGCCGGTGTGGCATAGTATAGAATTACAAGCAAAGGGAAAAAGATTAAGAAATTAAAGGATGTAAAATTCATGTTATTTATAATTTGGCAATAATAATATCAATCATATCACCTACGTTTTTCATCTTATTTAAATCTTTTAATTTAAACTTAATTGAAAAAGCACTTTCTATTTCTGTGATAAGAAGCATATGCGATAGGGAATCCCATCCCCCTACATCCTTTGCGGTCAATTCATTGGTAAGCGCCAGGGAATCATTACTAAATAACCTTCTAAAAATTACTGTTAACTTACTTAAAACTTCCGCTCTTTCCATAGTTCATTGAATTAGGTTTTTAAGCGCGATTCTATCGGTTTTCCCGCTCGTATTTAATGGGAACTTATCCTTAACTATTATTTTTGATGGGATCATGTAGGGGGGAATTTTAATTTTTAAGTATTCCAGCAATTCATAATTATTGGATAACTCTCCCTCAACAAAAAGCGCGATTTCATTACTGCCGTTTTTAACGGAGTAGGTTACCGCAACCGCATCCTGCCCGGCTAAGAATTTTTTTGCATGATACTCAATCTCTCCTAGCTCAACCCTATAACCCTGTATTTTGACTTGGTTATCTAAGCGTTCCGCTAACATTATATCCCCATCTTCGTCAAAATAGCACAAATCCCCTGTTTTATAGAACCTTTTAATTGTATTACCCTCCTTTATTTCGAAAAAATATTCAGCGTTCTTTTCTTCATTCTTCCAGTATCCGGGAGTAATTTGATACCCAGAAACACATAGCTCTCCTTTTTGGTTTTTACTTAATGCCCTCTTCTCATCATCTATAATAATAGCATTTATCCCATTCATAGGCTTGCCAATAGACAACATGCCATTAAAATGTTTATTATCTCCTTCTTTTATGAATTTGCTATACGTGCAATATATCGTTGCCTCTGTAGGCCCATAGAAATCATAAATTTCGGCATTGGGAATACACTTAGACCACTCAATTATTAAATCAAGCGGAGAAGCTTCCGCAGCCAAAATATTATACCTCATGCTCGATATATTAATTTCATTAAAATAGGGCCGCAAATATCTAATCATTGAAGAAGCCATTGCCCCAAATGTAATTTTGTGATTTTCTAATAAACCATATATATGGCTATACCTGATTTGGTTGTGTGGCATTGTGTACGCGCAGGCTCCACGTGTAAGAGGAACTAAATAAGATTGAACAGAAACATCAAAAGTAAGGTCAAAACACTGGAGGCATCTATCATTTTGATCAATATGAAAACCCACCTCCCAAAAAGATTTGATAAAAGACCCCAGGTTCATCCTGGTAATCTGAACACCCTTAGGCTCACCTGTGCTGCCGGAAGTGAAGATTATGTACGCTAGCGCATCGGCAGGGGCTGACTTTGGGTTTAAATATACCCCTTCTTCCGTAGCCAACCGGAAACTGTTGATAACTGTGTTTGCCGTAAATTTAGATTTAACGCTGGAGTCTATTATTAAATCAACATCTGTTTGAGTCATTATCTTTAAGCTTCTTTCAAGCGGTTGCTGTGGATGCAACGGAACATAGGCGTACCCTTCCAGCCAAATTGCAAAAATTGCTGCATAGGTCTCTAAATCATCATTAACAACTAACCCGATATTCTTACTCCTGATATTCTGGTTTTGCAATGCTCTACGGATATTTGAAATACTTATAGCAAGCTCCTTATAAGTATAGAACTTTTCATTAATACAAAAGGCGTTACTTCTTTCGAATTGCTTAGTTGACTCAATAAACGGTTGTAAAATAAATTTCTCAAACATAATATGATAATTTAATTCCCAATCCGGAGTATGGCATTTGCTACATTTTCAGCCAATAATCGGTTGCCTCTACGCGTACAATGACCAAAGTCACCAGCAAAACGATCATTAAAATATTCGCTATAATTACCCTGTCTTAATGCATCTTTAAACGTATTTTCATTATCTACAAAAATAATACCTTTTTTATTCTTAAAAATATCCTTTAACGGCTCTATGCTGCGGCAGGGATACTGCACTACTACCAGCTTTATCCCTTTTTGCAGTACGATCTCTCTAAGGCTCTCGTAGTTATCAACTGTGGCTTTTTTGTAAGTAGCTAATCTATCTGAGTGCTGTATATATCTTTTTACAGCTAATGATGAATCTTCTTTAATCGTTTCTCCTGTCTCTTGAGATCGCCTGGCAGGCTTAAGATAACCTCCAAGTTCAAGATATATCGCCTGATTTCGCGGGTCCATCTCAAAAACTCTACGAATGATTTTTTCTGCTTCTTGAGACTTCTTCCCCTCGGTATAAAATTGGGCCAATTTAGAGCATATGTAATAATTTTTTGGGTTTATATCTAAGCCTTTTATCCATACCTGCTCCGAATCTTGATACCGCGCCTCTATTTTATAAAAACATCCTAATTTAAAATAAGCCCTTGATTCTTTCGGGTTTATTGCTATCGCTTTTATAAGCGTATCTTCTGCCTTACGCAATTCGCCTTCCGCCTTGTAACAGTTAGCAAGCTGAAGGTATATTTCATAATTTCTTGGGTTTATTTCTATAGTCTTTTGAAATATCTTTTCTGCTTCCTGGAATCTTCCTGCCCTGCAATAATACGCTCCAAATTTAACATATGTTTTAAAGCTCATCAGACTACTATCATACGCCTCAAAAGGCGTGTACGTTTTGTGGTTCCCTGGGCTTACTTTCAGGGCGTTTTTAACAAGTTTCCTAGCTTCTAAGAATCTCCCCTGGCTGATATAAAACTGGCCTAATCCTAAATACGCTTCACTACATTCAGGGTTTATTACAATGGCCTTCTTCAATATATTCTCTTCCTCCAGGTATCTCCTTTCAGGATTGTAACAGTTATGCCCTAAATAGTAATAGAGGTTATAATTTTGAGGATCCATTGCAATAGCTTTTAGAAGCAGCTCCTCTCCTCTATGTAATCTTGCTGCTTGAAGATAGCAAAAGCCCAACGCAACATAGGCCTTATAAGTTTTCGGTTTTATGATATCCAGCTTATTATATGTTTCTTCTGCTTCCTGGAATCTTCCTGTGTCTGCGTAATATGCCCCCAAAGCAAGGAGTAGATGGCAATCTTGCGGATTAAGCTTAATCGCCTTTTTTAGTATCTCCTCTGCTTCTTGGTTTCTCCCTACATACATATAATACCGGCCTAACAGAGAATAAGCCTTTCCATCTCCGGGGTCTCTTTCAATAACCTTTTTAAGCATCTCTTCTATATCCTGGAGCCGCCCTTCACTCAGATAATACAGGCTTAATTCCATATAAGCCTCATAGTTTTGGGGGTTTATTGCAATGACCTTCTGGAATTGTTCTTCTGCTTCCTTAAATCTTGCTGTCTCAGCATAACACCTGCCTAAGCCAAAATAGGCAGAATCATTTCCGACGTCAGCCATGATGGCTTTTTTAAACATTTCTTCTGCTTCTTGGAATCTTGCTGCATCCAGGTAGTAACTGCCTAAGACAAGATAAACCTTGTTATCGTTAGGATTTACTGCAATAGCCTTTTGCAGCTTCTCCTCTTCTTTGTTAAACTTTGCTACCATGGAATGGCTTGTTAAAAAGAGGTCTTTTTCTTGTATTGCTTCAAGTTTAGTAGAGATATGCAGCCAGAGAAGAGTTACGAGTTTATAGACTTTTAATTCACGGAGAAAACGCAACGGAGCAGGAAGGGATACATCCTCATAGGGGAGAATATCTGAGTCATTTATCCCCATCATCGTAATTACCATATCCGGGTGGTATTTGTTTAAATTGTCGGGTAATCGTTTTACAATGCCCGTAGTTGTAATCCCGGGGACTCCCGCATTGATTACAACGAATTTCTTTTCTCGGACTTTTTGGTTGAGAAGCTCTTGGAGCTGGCTGGGATATGAAGATTCTCCTTCGTCGAATTCTATACTCCGGGCAGTAGTAGACTCACCTAGACAGAGAACGCGATAAGCGCCTTTTTCTCTAGAGACAACTTTGTTTATATGTTCCTGAGAAGATAAAAATACCCATCCGCCAAATCGTAATCCCAGCTCAAGCAAAACCACGCAGATAACTAGATCCAAGATTATTAAAACGATTTTTTCTTTAAACCTTAGCGCGGGCATAAGCTTAATCACAGATTACCTGTTAAGACCTTCTAAAACATACGGGCGATACTCCGGAGTAACGTTTCCCAATAGCTCAAGGCACCAACTAGTATCTTTCCCGAAGATCAAACTAGCAACTTCCCCCAAACCCCTGCAGTAGTCAGGCCTGTATTCTACGTCTATCTTAGCTATTTGTTCAATACCTTGAGAAGGCCTATCCTTGAATCTCCACCCCGTAAACCAACCTATTCCCTCATATACATAAGGCCTATATTGCTTATCAATTCTGTTTACGTAAGAAGCGGCCTCGGAGATATCTTGTAATTGTATACCCAGGAACGCCCCAAAACCATGAAAAACAAATGGACGGTATGGGGGATCGATTTTATTTATATGAGATATGCATGCATCGATATTTGGGAACTCTTTCCCGCGAAAAAACCTCCAAGCCATATTCCATCCGATTCCGCTAAAAACAAAGGTTCTCTGCGGCTGGCGGATATTTTTAGCAACACTCACTGCTTTTAAAATAGAGTGCCCATACCTTTCTCCAATGACTATACCTAAAAGATCATAATTATAGCCCTTATACACGTGTTGCCTTCCAAAGTTGCGAAACCTTACAAGGCTCCAATCGGCGATTAGCCCGCTCGTTACAATAAAAAACGATACGCACACAAAGAACCAAAGAACGGTTCTTCTCCCCCTTTTACTCCAATCCCACACCTTACTTAAGAAAATGGCGATGATAATAAAAACAAAAGGGTACAATATAATCAGAAACCTGTATTCATGGAAACCGAAAAAATTATATACTGATTTCTTGCTAATAGAATAATAGGAAAAACTATAAAGCAAAGCAAAACTGACAGGGTATAATAATATAAAAACTTCACGATAAATAAAGTTTTGTAATGGGGGGAATCTTCTTAAGAGGACAATACTACAGAGTAATTTAGATATGCTCTTTCTATTCAACCAGAAAAGAACAGAAAAAGAAAAAAGGAAAATAAAATAGTAGAAATACGATATAATATTCCCCGGGATTGATTTAAAATCACTGAAATAAAAACTATTTGGCAAATGATATACCAAAAGGTCTTTGAACCTGCGCGCTACCTCAGGTAAAGAATGAAAAAGAAATAGGTATCTCAAGGGTACG
>Ga0182027_10006204_pt1 | contig 17981 bp, 14 predicted proteins | sample 712E1DmetaG_FD_121300 | JGI IMG/M metagenome (GOLD analysis project Ga0182027, IMG submission 121300) | Permafrost microbial communities from Stordalen Mire, Sweden - 712E1D metaG (Illumina Assembly) | ecosystem: Environmental > Terrestrial > Soil > Wetlands > Permafrost | place: Sweden... | reverse complement strand
TGCGGATGTTTCGGTCCCTTGAAAACTTTCAGCTTGGTCAACAACTGGTCGCCAAGCCGGTTTTTCGGAATCATGCCTTTGACCGCGTGCATGATGAGTTTTTCGGGATGCGAGGCGCGCAATCGGGCGACGGTGGTGTATTTCTCGCCACCTTTCCAGCCGGAATAACTCATGTATTCCTTGGCGGTTTCCTTCTTGCCGGTGACACGGACCTTTTCGGCGTTGATGACAACGACAAAATCGCCGGCATCCAAGTGCGGCGTGTAGACAGGCTTGTTTTTTCCCCGCAAAATATCGGCAACCTGCACGGCCAAACGGCCAAGCACAGCGCCATCGGCATCGATGACATGCCACTTTCGCTCATCCAAATTCACTTTAGGCAAATACGTTTTCATTCAAAAAACCGAAAAGGGAACGCGGAATTTACCAGACGGAGGCACGAAGTCAATAGGGCATTTATGTTGTCTTCAAACGTCGGTCGTGGTGTCGCGGATTGTTGCTAGTTGACTCATGAACCCTCATAGGAGGCAGCCTATCTCTCAAACCACCACCGAATGACACGGATCTGCTCACTGTCTTGATTTTCTCCAGCGGTGCAAGGCCAACCTGATGACACCCCCGACTGAAATAATAATCACAGCTATCAGAGTCGCCGTTCCGCTTTTAAGCATGGAAAGAAAGTAGTAGCCAGCGCCAAAGTAAATAGCTCCGCTTGCCCAATAATCTACCTGCCAAAGTAACCTGTCTCGGTTTATCTTCATAATGTCTCCGTGACGTTCAGAACTCAGCCACGCCGGATGTGTGCTGTCAACCGCAAACCTCGCAACCTGCGACGTTTACTTGACTTCCAGCGATAAACGACCCATTAACCAACCCTAAAATCAGCTGAAACTCCCCGAATGAACTTGTTTCGACGAAGAAGTGTTGCCGCCCTGCAAGCGGAAGTGCTGACGGACAAAAGCCTCAAGCGCGCCTTGGGGCCGGTAAATCTCACCGCGCTGGGCATCGGGGCAATCATCGGCGCCGGAATTTTTGTCCTTACCGGCCAGGCTGCCGCGCAATACGCCGGGCCGGGCATTGTTTATTCGTTCATTCTCTCCGGACTTGCCTGCGCGTTCGCCGGGCTTTGTTACGCGGAATTTGCCTCGATGATTCCGCTCTCCGGCTCGGCTTACACTTACGGCTATGCAACGCTCGGGGAATTCATCGCCTGGATCATCGGCTGGAATTTGATTCTTGAATATCTTTTTGCCGCCTCAACCGTTGCCGTTGGTTGGTCGGGCTACGTCGTTTCATTTTTGAAGGATTTTGGGATCGCGATTCCAGCCACCTTCACATCCGCACCCTATGATCATCTCACGCCGCCCGGTGCGCATTGGTGGAACCTCTGGCAACTCTTTGTCAACGGCTGGACCAGCAACGGCGCCGTGCTCAACGTGCCGGCCGTGTTGATTGTCGCCGCCGTCACGATTCTCCTCGTCATCGGCATCAAGGAATCAGTGAATTTCAACAATGTCATCGTCGCGCTGAAATTGGCGGTCATTTTGACGTTCATCGCGGTTGGCGTCGCTTACATCAACCTGCATAACTGGCATCCCTTCGTGCCACCGACGATCAGTCCGGGACATTTCGGCTGGAGCGGTGTCGTGCGCGGGGCGGGTGTGATCTTTTTTGCCTACATCGGTTTTGACGCCGTGTCCACTGCTGCACAGGAAGCAAAAAATCCACAGCGCGACATGCCCATCGCCTTGCTCGGTTCACTCGCGATTTGCACCGTTCTTTACATCACCGTCTCGCTCGTGCTCACGGGGATCGTCAATTACACACAACTCAATGTTTCCGCTCCCATCGCCGTTGCCGTCAATTCCCTCGGCCCGTCGCTCGTCTGGCTAGAATACTTCATCAAGATCGGCGCCATCGCCGGCCTTTCGTCCGTCATTCTGGTGATGCTGCTCGGCCAGCCACGGATTTTTTACACGATGTCCAAGGACGGTTTGCTACCGCCCATTTTCAGCGCCGTCCATCCCAAATTCCGGACGCCGTGGATTGCCCAGATTCTCACCGGCGTGGCCGCCATGCTCGTTGCCGGGCTGTTTCCCATCGGTCTGCTGGGCGAACTGGTTTCCATCGGCACGCTGCTCGCGTTTGCGATTGTCTGCGCCGGGGTTTTTGTCCTGCGCTTCACCGATCCGGAAATCAAGCGCCCGTTTCGCACGCCGGTCTTCTGGTTAATCGCGCCGCTGGGTGTTCTGTCTTGCGGCTACTTGATGTACGGCCTGCCACCGGACACCTGGGCGAGGCTCATCGTCTGGATAGCCATTGGAGTGGTCATTTATTTTGCCTACAGCTGCCGCCATTCGAAATTGGAGCGGCGACACGATAAAACGCGGTGAATTCAAATCTGATTCCCGTCCGCCCACTGATATCGTTTGCCCCTGAAACCGTTTGACAAATGGCTGGTTTATACCTACCGTTCGGTAGGTTTTATGGCCAAACACGGTCCGGAAACACGGCGGCAGATCCTGCGGGCGGCGCTCAAACGCTTCGCCAATGGAGGTTATGCAGCCACATCCGTCCAGCAAATCGTTGGCGACGCAAAGGTGTCCAAGCCAGCGTTGTATTATTATTTCCGCGATAAAGCCGGATTATTCCAGGCACTGGTGAATGAAGCGCATGACGAGCGGTTACAGGTCGTCCAACAGGCTGCGGCGCGTAAATCGGACATTCGTGGACAATTGATCGAAATCCTTGCGGCACTGTTTGATTACTTCCACAAAAACCGGGACCTGACACGCATTGCATTTGCCACGGCGTTCGCAGCGCCGGGTGAAGTGCCACCGAGTTTGCGTTATCTCGACCGGTGCCAGCGCAATCTTAAATTCATGCGTTCGCTCATCCGACGCGCGCAGGCGAACGGTGAATTGAGCCGCCGGTTTGACTGCCGGGACCTGGCCTATGGATTTTACGGGCAGGCGCACCTTTGCATCACGGCGCATTTGGTGATGCCGGATTTTCGCCTCAACCGGCGTGCAGCAGAACGTATTGTGGATTTGTTTTTGTCCGGCGCCGCGAATCACAGCTGGATGAAGAAGGATGGAGCGAATTGCAAAACACGGATTCCCGATTGATTTTTTTGCATGTAATCCACAGATTTCAATTAAAATCATGAAACGCAAAATTAAGTTGGCATTTCTCGCCGTACTACTGGTCGCCGGGGCGCTTGCCGGGATAAAAACCCTCCAGATCCGAACCATGATAGCCGCCGCGAAGGCGGCTGTGCCACCCGCCACCACCGTTTCCGCGTTTGTCAGTCGCGAGGAAAAATGGCCGGACACTCTTACCGCCGTCGGTTCGATCAATGCCGAACAAGGTGTGACTGTTTCACCCGAAATCGCCGGGACAGTGAGCGAAATCGCATTCGATTCGGGAGCGGTGGTGGCAAAGGGCGATTTACTTGTGAGGCTCGACACTTCATTGGAAGAAGCACAATTGCGGTCAGCGGAGGCACAAGTGGAGTTGGCGCGGCTCGATGCCGAACGCATCCGCCAGTTGCGGGCAAACAACATTATCTCTCAATCCGATTTGGACACGGCGGAAGCGACATTGAAACAGCAGCAGGGCAATGCGGATGCCATCCGCGCGACCATCGCAAAGAAAACCATCCGCGCACCGTTTGCCGGACGGTTGGGTATCCGGCTGGTGAATCTCGGCGAGCTGCTGGAAGTAGGGAAGTCGATTGTTTCCCTGCAGTCGCTTTCGCCAATCCATGCCGATTTTTCCCTGCCACAGCAGAATTTGGCACAGATCAAAACCGGGCAGCCGGTGCGGATTTTCGTGGATACTTATCCTGACAAGCAGTTTGAAGGGGTGTTGACGGCCATCAATCCTGACGTGGATTCAACAACACGCAACGTGCGTTTGCGAGCGACGCTGGAAAATCGAGATCAACTGCTGCAACCGGGAATGTTTGCAAAAATGGAAGTAATGCTGCCCACCGAACAAACTGTTCAGGTCATTCCGGCCACGGCCATTTTAAGCGCGACCTATGGTGATTCGGTTTATGTGATTGAACCCAAAGCGGGCGCAACGGGAACAAACGCAACACTGGTTGTCCGCCAACAATTTGTTCGCACTGGCGTCACGCGCGGGGATTTTGTCAGCGTTCTGGCCGGCCTCAAAATCGGCGAACGGGTCGTGAATTCGGGACTGTTCAAACTACACAATGGCATGACCGTGAAGGAAAACAACGAGTTGGCGCCCAAAGCCTCTGAAAAACCCAGCCCTTCGGACAGCTGATTCAGGCAAGCTTCATGAAATCCATTACCGATCTTTTCATTCAGCGGCCGGTGCTGGCCTTGGTGGTGAGCCTTGTGATTGCAATCGCCGGGTTTCAGGCGATTCAAACACTCAATATCCGTCAATATCCGCGCAGCGAAAATGCCTCCATTACCGTCACCACCGTGTATGTTGGCGCCAGCGCCGAGTTGGTGCGCGGGTTTGTCACCACACCGCTGGAACGCGCCATCGCCGCCGCCGACGGCATTGATTACATCCAATCCAGCAGTTCGCTAGGTGTGTCAACCATTACCGCCCGGCTTCGGATCAATTATGACGCCAACAGGGCGCTGGCCGAGATCAACTCCAAAATCGAGCAGGTTCGCAACGACCTGCCACCGGAGGCGCAAGTCCCCACAATCAACATTGAATCCGCCGATTCACAATTTGCCTCTGCTTATTTGAGTTTTTCCTCGGACATTCTTGAGCCGAATCAGATCACCGACTATCTCGTTCGCGTCGTCCAACCGCGGTTGGCCTCCATTGAAGGTGTACAGCGAGCGGATATCCTGGGAGGGCGCACTTTCGCCATGCGCATCTGGCTCAAGCCCGACCGACTGGCCGCGTTCAACATCAGTCCAAGCCAGGTTTCTGCAATGCTCGCTGCCAATAATTTTCTTTCCGCTGTTGGCCGCACCAAGGGCTCATTGATCCAGGTCAATCTCACCGCCAACACCGACCTCCGCTCCGTTGAGGAATTTCGCAATCTTGTCATCAGCCAGTCGGGTGACCAACTCATCCGGCTTCGTGACGTGGCCGACGTGGTGTTGGGCGCGGAGGATTATGATTCCCAAGTGCGATTCGGAGGCCAGAACGCCGTGTTTGTAGGCATCTGGGCCTTGCCCAACGCCAATTCGCTCGACGTTATCAAGCGAGTGCGGGTGGAAATGGACGCCCTCAAAAAAGAGCTGCCTGTCGGCTTGAACAGCGGCATAGCCTACGACGCCACCACCTATATCCACGATGCCATTCACGAGGTTCTAAAAACCCTGCTCAAGACGCTCATCATCGTTGCCATTGTCATTTTTTTGTTCCTCGGTTCGTTCCGGTCGGTGCTGGTGCCATTGGTGGTTATTCCGATTTCATTGATTGGCGGCGTGTTTTTGATGCAGATATTCGGCCTTACAATCAACCTGCTGACTTTGCTGGCGATTGTGCTCGCTGTTGGCCTGGTTGTGGACGACGCGATTGTCATGGTCGAGAACATCGAACGCCACATCCGCGAAGGCAAAACGCCGGTGGGAGCCGCGTTGCAGGGTGCGCGTGAACTGGTCAGCCCGATCATTGCCATGACCATCACGCTGGCGGCGGTTTATGCGCCCATTGCATTTCAGGGTGGATTGACAGGTTCGCTGTTCCGTGAATTTGCCCTCACCCTGGCCGGCACGGTGTTTATTTCAGGCATCGTGGCATTGACATTGTCTCCGGTAATGTCTTCCAAACTGCTCAATGCCAAATCCGAAGAGCACGGTCTGGCCGGTCATATCAACCATTATTTTGACCGACTCCGTAAATTTTACGGGCGGGTGCTGGATGCCACGTTGTCGGCGCGCCCGGCAGTTTATGTCATATGGATTGCGTTGAGCCTGCTGACGATTCCCTTGTTCATGCTGTCGTCCAAGGAACTTGCGCCGGCGGAAGACCAGGGTTTCATGATGGGCATAGTCGAAGCCCCGGCAGACGCGACAATCGACCAGACTGTGTTTTATACCGATGCGCTCAATCGCGAGTTTGACCGGATGGCCGAAAAGGAGGAAACCTTCCAAATTACCTTCCCTGACAGCGGATTTTACGGCGTGGTGCTCAAGCCGTGGGGTGAACGAAAACGCACAGTATTTCAAATACTTCCAGAGGCCCAAGCCAGGATGAATCGCATTCCCGGCATTCGCGCTTCGGCAGTAACGCCGTCCCCGTTGCCCGGTGGCGGCCAGTTCCCAGTGGAATTCATCATTTCCTCCACTGCCGAACCCGGGGAAATCCTGCAATTTGCACAGCAATTGCAACAAAAGGCCGCCACCAACGGGATGTTTGCCTTCCCGCCGATCATTGACACCAAAGTGGACCAACCGGAGGTCGAACTGATTTTAGACCGCGACAAGGTAGCTGCGCTCGGACTGAATATGACAACGGTGGGTTCCGATCTTGGGGCGCTCATGGGCGGTAACTACATCAACCGTTTTGACTTGGCCGGTCGCAGTTACAAAGTCATTCCCCAGATCAAACGCGTTAACCGCTTGAATCCGGCCCAGTTGGAAGATGCCTATGTGCAAGGACCCAGCAACCAGCTGGTCCAGGCCAGCACTTTTGTGAAGCTGCAAAAGAGTGTCAGGCCGCGCTCCCTGAATCGCTTTCAACAGCTTAATGCCGTCGAAATCAGCGGCGTGGCAATCCGACCGCTGGATGAAACGCTGAAATTCCTTGAAACCGAGTCGGCCAAAATTTTGCCGCGGGGCTACAAATTGGACTACACCGGCGACTCCCGCCAGTTACGCGTGGAGGGCAATAAATTTCTTCCCGCCTTCACGCTGGCAATGATTCTGATTTTTCTGGTGCTGGCCGCCCAGTTTAACAGCTTCCGCGACCCGCTTATCATTTTGCTCGGATCGGTGCCGTTGGCGATGTTTGGTGCAATGATCTTCTGTTTCCTCAAACTGCCAAATCCCAATATCGCATTTTGGACCAATGGCTGGACGACCACCCTGAACATTTATTCGCAGGTTGGCCTTGTCACGCTCGTTGGGCTGGTTTCAAAAAACGGCATTCTTATCGTGCAGTTCGCCAACGAACTCCAGCGGCAGGGCCGGACCAAAATTCAGGCGGTGCGCGAAGCCGCCATGCTTCGGCTGCGTCCCGTGTTGATGACCAGCACAGCCACCATCGCCGGCATTTTCCCGCTTACGATCGTCACTGGCGCGGGAGCAGCGGCGCGCAATTCCATCGGCATCATCATCGTCGCGGGCATGGCGATTGGAACCCTGTTCACCCTGCTGGTGATTCCTTCGATCTACACCCTGATCGCCAAACAACACGCCGGCGAAAATCAAATGCCAGACGAGAATTGAATTTCTATGAGTGAAAATCCCCCAATCAACCAACCGCCAAAATCTGTAAAAAACGGTGCCAGCCATCAGCTTGCCAAACTGAATTCACCATGGTTCATCTGGTCCGCAACCGGCCTGCTCGCCATATTGTTGTTTTTGGGGCTGGATTATCTGGTCACCGCATTCACGCACGAAACCACCGATGACGCTTTCATTGCCGCTCATGTTGTCTCGATTGCGCCGCGAGTCGCCGGACAGGTTTCCGCCGTTCACGTGCTCGACAACCAGATGGTCCACTCAAACGATTTGTTGGTTGAGATTGACCCGGCGGATTACTCGACTGCCATGGCGCAGAAACAATCCTCCACTGATGCTGCGGAAGCCAATTACAAGTCGTTTCTAGCCGCGCTTGATTTGATGACCGTGAAAGTGGCCACCGCTGAGGCCACCGCTGACCAATCGAAGGCCGACGCCGACGCGGTTCAAGCCGCCGATGCGCGCGCGCAGGCGGACTTCCAACGCAGTCAGGAGTTACGAAAGCAGAACACCATTTCGGCGCAGGAATTTGACGCCGCGCAGGCCACAGTCAAGCAGGCCGACGCGAATCTGGCCGCTGCCAGACAAAAGGCCATTGCCGACACCTCGAGAATCAACGAAGCAAGAGCACAATTGGAGGCGACTAAAACCGCAGTTGTCATGGCGCTCGCACAATTCCGGCAGGCGCAAACCGCCGTGCAATCAGCACAACTCAACCTTTCCTATACGAAAATTTTCACGCCGTGCGATGGGCGCGTCACACGCAAAATGGTTGAACCTGGCGATTACGTTCAAGTGGGGCAGATGCTCATGGCCGTCGCGCCGGTGGACGTCTGGGTTGTTGCCAATTTCAAGGAATCGCAGTTGAAAAAAATGCAACCTGGCCAGCCGGTGCTTATTGAGATTGACGCGCTGGGCGGGAAAAAATTCCGTGCGCACGTGGACAGTGTGCAGGCTGGCAGCGGCGCGGCATTCAGTCTGTTGCCGCCGGAAAATGCGACGGGTAACTATGTGAAAGTGGTTCAGCGTGTGCCGGTGAAAATTATTTTTAACGAGGCATTGCCCGCTGACCACACGATTGGTCCCGGTCTTTCCGTCGCGCCGAGTGTGCGCGTCAGCCGTTTTGAAATTCCCGATTGGGCGATTGGACTGACGGCATTGGTTCTTGCACTCATTGCCCGTTCCGTTTCCCGGTTTGTCCTAAACCGGAAGATGAACTCCAACGGCAAGTAAATCTCCCATGTCCGACGACCTGCATCATCAGGAGTGGCATCCTCGTCATAGCCCATGGCTCGTCGCGGCAGGCGTGATGCTGGCCACGTTCATGCAGGTGCTCGACACGTCCATCGCCAATATCGCATTGCCGCACATCGCAGGCAGTCTTTCGGTGACGCCGGACGAGGCAACGTGGGTATTGACGAGCTATCTTGTGTCGAACGCCATCATTCTGCCGATGACCGACTGGCTGGGAAATCATTTTGGCCGGAAGCGGGTGTTTATTTCATGCATCATGATGTTCACGTTCGCATCGGTGTTGTGCGGTCTGGCATTGAACCTGCCGATGTTGATTTTGTCGCGCATTTTACAGGGCGCGGGCGGTGGCGCGATGGTTCCCATTGCCCAGGCGATTTTGTTGGAAAGTTTTCCCGTCGCCAAACGCGGCGTGGCGATGGCAACATTTTCGCTGGCTGTTATTGTGGCGCCAATCATCGGCCCGACGCTCGGCGGCTGGATCACGGACAATTATTCCTGGCGCTGGATTTTTTATATCAACCTGCCGGTGGGCATTCTGGCAATGTTTTTGGCCGAATGGCTGGTGGAAGACCCACCCTACATCAAACGCAACACAAAGGCGGCGATTGATTTCATCGGGTTCGGACTGCTGGCGCTCTGGCTGGCGACATTGCAAATCGTTCTGGACAAGGGACAGGAGGAAGACTGGCTGGAATCGAACTGGATTTGCTGGTTGATGGTGATTTCCGCCGTCTCAATGATCGGATTTATCGTGTGGGAATTCACAGTGGAACATCCGCTGGTGGACTTGCGGATTTTAAAGAGCCGGAATTTTGCCGTCGGCCTGATGTTAATGACGGTTGTGGGCATCATTCTTTATGGCACGACGGCGGAACTGCCGTTATTTTTGCAAACGTTGATGGGGTATCCGGCATTGCAGAGTGGCTACACGATGAGTCCACGCGGCATGGCGGCGTTTGTCACCACCCTCATCGTCGGGCGGGTGTTGGTCGGACGTATACGATCGCGCTGGCTGTTATGTTTTGGTTTTTCGATGTTGAGCCTGTCTGCCTACATGTTGAGTGACATTAATCTCCAGGTAAGCATGGCCAGCGTCATTTTTCCGACCGTGCTGAACGGCGTGGCCATCAGTTTTATTTTCGTGCCGCTGACAATAGCGACCATGAGCCAGTTGCGTCAGCGGCAAATTGGCAGTGCCACCGGTCTTTACAACCTCATGCTCAACATCGGCGGTAGTGTGGGCATTGCTTTCGTTACCACCATGATCGCCCGAGGCGCGCAGACGCATCAGGCGCTGATGGTCGGGCATTTGACGCCGACCGATCCAGCGTTCACGCAACAACTCCACGCGACCAGCGCCATGCTCGCCCGACACACTGATCCGGTCACGGCCACACACCAGGCTTATGCCCTCATTTATAACATCCTCAACCAGCAGGCGCACTTGTGGGCGTTTGTGGACGCTTTTCGGGTGTTCGGGTTGATGGTGCTGTGTTGCATTCCGCTGATTTTCCTGTTTAAACGAATCAAACAACCGGCTATACGGGTGGTAGAAGTGCAATAGAACATTATTCCATTGAACGAAATCCAAACTGAAGTCATCCCAAGCAATAATCACGTCAAGTAATGAGCGGCTAGGGTGCTTGACCCGTTTGGGACTGCTGTTAGTATGCCGAAAAATTTGTGAAGTTCATTCGTTTCATTCCGGTTTTGTTAATGACCTTCTGTTTCGGTTTGCCACTCCGGGCAGAAATGGCGGATGGCATTCTTGCCGTTGTCAACAATGCCGTCATCACCCGCGCGCAGTTGGATGACTTCATTGCACCGGCCATTGACGCGTTGCGCCGGCAATATGCCAATCAAGAGAACGTGTCGAACGTTTTTGGGCAAAAAGCCATCAGCCTGCTCAATGATGGCTTGGAACAATTAATCGAACGGCAATTGATTCTTCATGAGTTCGATGCCGAGGCCAAAATACCCGATAGCTTTGTGGATCAACTCGTTCAAGAGCGGACCCGGGAACGGTACGGTGATCGCACCACACTCACGAAAACATTGCAGGCACAGGGCCTCACTTATGAACAATTCCGCAAAGACGTGCGCGACCAGTGGATTTGGATGTATATGCGTTCCAAAAATGTTTCGCAGGGAATTGTCATCTCGCCTTACAAGATTGAAAATTATTACCTCGCCCACCGGGATGACTTCAAAGTGGAGGATGAAGTCAAACTGCGCATGATTGTGATCAATAAAACCTCCAGCGACGACCAAAGCGTGCCACGCATGGCCGGTGAAATTCTGACTCAAATCAAGCAAGGCGCTTCGTTCAGTCAGATGGCCTCCGTATATTCACAAGGCTCTCAACGTGACCAGGGCGGCGATTGGGGTTGGGTTGAACGTTCCGTTTTGAGGAAGGAGCTTGCCGATGTTGCCTTCACGCTCAAGCCCGGCCAGGTCAGTGATGTGATTGACACACCCCAAGCCTGCTACCTCATGCTTGTCGAGGAAATCCGCCTGGCACACGTCAAACCACTCAATGACATTCGCACCGAGATTGAGGCGACCCTTCGCGCACAACAGCAAAAACAGCTTGAAGAACAGTGGATTGACCGTTTGAAACAAAAAAGCTTCATTTTGAAATTCCCTTAAGGCGTGAATCTGATCCCCAAAAGAATTCGTTTGCTGTGGGTCGAAAGCAGGTGAGTTTTCATGACCGCTTGGATTGGCATCTCACTCGGCGATGTCACCGGCATCGGCCCTGAGGTCACACTCAAGGCCATTGTCGCTGAAGCCGCAAACGATGACACACATTACCTGTTAATCGGTGATGAGAATTGCGCCCGCCGGTTGAATGAAAAATTGCGGATCCGGTTGCCGCTCAAGAAATTTTCAAATTACGGCGACACAGGAAGATTTTTCATCACAAATCCGCCGGCCGAACCATTGCCGGAAAATTTACCCGCCGGCTCGCCTGCCGCCGCGAATGCCGCCGTTGTTTCACTGCGCGATGGCGCGGAACGCTGCCTGCGTCGCGAACTGGACGCACTTGTCACCGCACCCGTCAACAAGGAATCCATCATCCGCGCCGGGCACAAGTTCGTCGGCCAGACCGAATTTCTTTCAAAACTTGCCAGGGCGGAGCGCACCGCAATGATGTTGCTCGGCCATGACGAACACGGGCATTGGCTGCGTGTTGCGCTGGTTACGACCCATGTTTCGATAAAATCAATCCCCAGGAAACTCACACCCGAAAAAATCATGCTCGCCATCGAACTTGCCGTGCAAGCCTGCCATGACCTGCAACTGCCCCGGGCACACATTGCTGTTTGCGGTTTGAATCCGCATGCAGGCGAAGGTGGTAAGTTTGGCGATGAGGAAATCAAGGCCATTACCCCGACGGTTCTCGCCGCGCAAAAACGTGGACTGGACGTCGTCGGCCCGTTAAGTGGCGACACCGTGTTTTATTACGCTTTGTGTGGGGATTTTGACGCCGTCGTTGCAATGTATCACGATCAGGGGCTTGCGCCGTTGAAAGCCGTCGCGTTTGACACCGGCGTAAACTGGACGCTTGGTTTGCCATTCATCCGCACTTCACCTGACCACGGCACGGCTTACGACATCGCTGGCAAGGGAATTGCCAATCCATCGAGCATGATTGCCGCCATTCGGCTGGCGAAGCAATTGGCGAAAAATCGAAAATGAAAATGTAGGAGCCGACGTAAGGAGGCTCTAACTTAAAAAAATGATTTGAGCCTCGTCACCTCGGCTCCTACAAAATTTTAGCCAATCAATTCGCGGACTTTGGATTGGATGTTGCCGGCGCACATCAAAGATTCGCCGACCAAGATCGCCTTCACGCCGCATTTCTTCAACCGTTCCACATCCGCTCGCGTGTGAATGCCGCTTTCAGCGACAAGGAGTGGCGAATGACGGGTGGCAGGTGACATGGAAAGTTTTGCCGCCAGTTTTTCCGTTGTTACCAAATCCACCTTGAAATTTTTCAAATTGCGATTGTTCACGCCGATGAGCTTTGCGCCTATTTTCATCGCACGTTCCAATTCGGTTTCGTCGTGAACCTCCACCAACGCAGCCAGGCTGGCTTCTGTCGCCAGCGAATGGAATTTGACCAATTGTTCATCACTCAAGATGGCAACGATGAGCAAAATCGCGTCCGCGCCCCATTCAATGGCTTCGAGAATCTGCCGTTCATCAATAATGAAATCCTTGCGCAGCAACGGTAATTTTACCGCCGCGCGAATTTGCCGGAGATGATCGAGCGAACCTTTAAAAAACTTTTCATCGGTCAAGACCGAAAGGCAACTCGCGCCAGCCGCCTCGTATTCCTTCGCAATGCGCACCGGATCAAAGTCCTTGCAGATCACGCCTGCAGACGGCGAAGCCTTTTTGACTTCGGTAATCAACGCGATGTCACCACGGCACGGCTTCCGCAACGCCGCCAAAAAATCACGCCTTTCGCCGCGTTCAAGCAACGCATCGCGCAAATCCCCGGCAGCGAGGACGCGCTCCGGTAAACGTGCAATCTCCAGCTTCTTTTGTTCAACAATGGTCTCAAGAATATTCATCGGTCAACAGTCAGTAGTCAGTAGTGCCGGGTGGTTGCTACCAGCTACGAATTACTGACTACTGACTCATTTTATTCTTCTTCGTCTTTCACGCCTTGCATCCGCTTCATCGGACAACCGGCGCGCAACCAGCCGTTCACGAATGCATCCAAATCACCGTCCATCACCCCCTGAACATTGCTCGTTTCAACGCCGGTGCGCAAATCTTTCACCATGCGGTATGGCTGAAAGACATAGCTGCGAATCTGGTTGCCCCACGAGATGCTGCCTTTCTCACCATAGAACCGTTCCATCTCCGCTTTTGCCGCGTCCTGGCGCTGGGCGTAAATCCGGGAAAGCAAAAGCCGCATCGCCGTTGCGCGATTTTGATGCTGCGAACGCTGGTTTTGCGATGCAACGACAATGCCGGTGGGGATGTGCGTGATGCGAACGGCGGTTTCAACCTTGTTCACATTCTGCCCGCCTTTGCCACCGGAACGGAACGTATCAACCTGAAATTCATTCGGCGGAATGACGATTCCTGAATCGTTTTCCTGAATTTCCGCAATCACGTCTACGCTGGCAAAACTGGTATGACGGCGTTTGTTGGAGTCAAACGGCGAGATGCGCACCAATCGGTGCACACCGCGCTCGGCTTTGGTAAAACCATAGGCGTTTTCGCCTTGAATCAACATGGTGACACTCTTGAGGCCGGCGCCTTCACCCGGCAGCGCATCTGTGACCTCCACTTCCCAGCCGCGCGATTCAGCCCAGCGCTGGTACATGCGCGAGAGCATTTCAGCCCAATCCTGCGCCTCGGTGCCACCCGCGCCGGCGTTGATGCTCAAGATGCAATTTTTCCGGTCATGCGGACCGCTCAAAAAAACCTTCAGCTCGAGCAAGTCGAGTTCCTTGAAAAATTTCTGGAGGTCGCGTGTGAGTTCCTGTTCCACCTGCGCCTGCGCCTCGGGTGGTTCGGCCTCGCCGAGTTCAAGCATGACGCGGAAATCATCCAGACGTTTTTCAGCTTGAAGCAGTGGCTCGATTTTGTTGCGGAGCGAATTGGCCTCGTCAATGAGCGTCTGTGCCTTTTCGCGGTTGTTCCAGAAATTGTCGGCGGCCATCAAGGCGTTGAGTTCGCCTAGACGTTTTTGTGTGCCGGGCACGTCAAAGAAACCTCCGCAGATGCGTAAGCTTCCCGGTGGCCGTGGCAATTTCAGTTTTAACCGTGTCGAACATGGTGTTGGAGAATACGGAATTCAAAAGCCAGAAGCTAGAAGGGAAAATTGCGATTGTTTGTAGGAGACGAGGTGACGAGGCTCTGAGAACTTACGATGTGGAATTTACGAATCTTGTGGCAATCTCCGCTCGCCGCGTAAACCGAAAATAATGAGTCTCCTCACGTCGGCTCCTACATACTTGTCACGGAATCGCCAAGCGGTTTGTAGCAACACCGGTTCGCTGAAGCGCTTTTTTCAAATCATCTGTGGTCAGGTCCTGAACACTGCCGTCGGCAAAGAGAATGTAGCCGAAGAATCTATATCGTGCGGGCCAAAAGTGTGAGCCGTGCAAAACATGACGCCCAGAAGACCAAGCGATTGGAGCGTTCGTTGAAAGTTGCAGCAAGCCGGATTTGACTGGAACGCCGCCGATGGCGAAATTGTCATCGCCGGAAAGAAGCATTTTCGGATTTGTTTGGTCGGCATTCAAGGGGACAAAATAGCTGACGTTGTCGTTATTGAAGCCTCTCGAAAAACTGGTCGCGGGGATTCGTTTGGTGTCTTGCGGACAGATCAAAACTTTTGGCGTGTTGAGTTCATTGGACATGACTTGGAAACACGCTGCGACATTTCCTGTGGCAATCAACTCCATCGCGCCGCCGTTTGTCACAGAAACCTGCATCGGATATTTATCACCGTTATTGCCAGCCCAAACCCGGTAAGTGACGCCGATCTGCTTAAGACAACTGGCACAACCGAGCTTATTCGACTTCCTATTGGCCATTGCAAGAGCAGGTAATATTATAGCCGCTATAATTAGCAAAGCGGCAACAACCACCAACACTTCCACCATCGTCAATGCGATGGTTCTTTGATTTGAGAAGCGCGGTTTCATGGCCGCACTGACTTTCAGTGCGCGGTTTTACTCGGCAAGGAGAAGGCGATGATAAGCAAAACTACAATGATGAAAATGACAACGCCTGCAAAAATCCAAAAGTAGGTGCCTACCTTATTGCGCTTCTTGGAAAATGCCTTGTCGGCGAGGGAACGCCCGCCACTGCCTTCCAGATCACTCAATTTAACACCACCTTGAATGGCCTTGGTGGCTTTCTTGGTCGGTGGCGCGGTTGGCAGTGCGGACGGCTTGGATGGAGGGGGCACTCCTGCTGCACCGGTTTCAAGCCGCAATTCCACCTGGCCGAGACGAAGGGTTTGATCCGGTTTCAAAACGCCTTCGGTGATTTTTTCGTCATTGATGAACGTGCCATTTGTGGAATCCAAATCCTTGATAACCACATCGTTTCCACGCAAGAGCACTTCACAGTGGTGGCTGGAGATGGACTGCTCGGCGATTTGAAATGCATTATCCTCAACGCGACCAACAGTGGTGCGCTCGGCAGTCAATTCATGCGACCGCCCAGCTAGACTCTGGGTTTGGATAACAAGTTTGGCCATGGCTACGGTAAATTGATTATGAGCAGGATACGTTTCAAGTCAAACGCAAATAAAGGCCTAATTTTGCCGCTCAATCATTGCACGAAATTCAGCGAACAATGGTGTTGAATCATGCGGTCCCGGCGAGGCTTCAGGGTGATACTGTACGCAAAAAATCGGTTTCGTTTTGTGCCTCATTCCTTCAACAGTCTGGTCGTTCAAATTAATCCGGTCAACAAAAACGTCCGGGGGCAGGCTTCCGGGGTCAACGGCAAAACCGTGATTTTGAGCCGTGATTTCAACCCTGCCGGATTTCAAATCCTTCACGGGCTGGTTTGCACCACGATGGCCGAATTTCAGTTTGAAGGTTTTCCCGCCAAACGCCCGACCCAAAATTTGAAGACCAAGGCAAATCCCAAAAATGGGAATCCCCTTGTCCACCAACGCTTTAACTTCGCGCACAATGTAGTCGAGCGCTGCCGGATCGCCGGGGCCGTTCGAAAGGAAAATCCCCGCAGGCTTGTGCTTGAGCGCATCCGACGCCGACGCGGTGGCCGGCAACACCTGCACCGCGAAACCATGTTGCCGCAATCGGCGCAGGATGTTGTATTTCAGGCCGTAATCAAACGCGACGATGGGAATGTCCGCCGGTGGCAATGGATCGCGCGCGTTCCGGGCTTCAATTGAAGCGTTGCCGAAGATGAGCTTGAAGTTGGCGCTTTTTTCGTCCTTCGCATCCCAGCGAAACGCTTCTTTATGCGTGACCTCCTTGACGTAATCCACGCCGACAAAAACGAACTCCTTTGCGCGGCGCACGGCCTCTTCGTCTGAAATTTCTTCCGTGGAGATGAAACCATTCAGCGCGCCACGAACACGAAGTTTTTTGGTCAATGCCCGGGTGTCCACGCCTTGAATTCCGGGGATCCCGTTTTTCTCCAGATACTCCGCAAGTGTAAAATCCGCACGCCAATTGCTTACAACGGGTGACAGCTCGCGAATCACAAAACCCGCAACGTGCGGCTGCCATGATTCAACGTCCTCGGCATTGACACCGTAATTGCCGATCAGCGGATAGGTCATTGTGACAATCTGGCCTTTATAGGACGGGTCGGTGAGGATTTCCTGATAACCGGTCATCGAAGTGTTGAAGCACACTTCGCCGCACGCGCACGCGCGCGCGCCAAAACCCTGCCCGTGAAACACGGAACCATCTTCAAGCGCCAGAATTGCTTTCATCAATTTTTCAAACCGCGGCGAGTGCCGGCCGCTTTGCCTTGGAATTGTTTTGCAACGACCAGATAATTTTCCCGCTGACAATCGTTGCCACAGCCCTGCCTTTGAATTTCCAGCCGGAGAATGGACTGTTTTTAGATTTGCTTGCCGATTCTTCCGCGCGAAAAACCCATTCACAGCCGGAGTCGAATACCGTTACGTCCGCATCCATGCCCACGGCGAGCGTGCCTTTTTCCAAATTCAGCAGGCGCGCCGGATTGACCGTGAATTTTGCGATCAAATCCGGCAGGGAAACCCGTTTGGTATGAACCAATTGCATCAGAGCAAGCGCCAGTTCGGTTTCCAGTCCTGTGATGCCGAACGGCGCATAATCAAATTCAACCTCTTTTTCATAATCGCAGTGCGGCGCGTGGTCACTGCACAAAATTTCAATCGTGCCATCAGCCAATCCTTCAAGGACCGCCTCGCGGTCACGCGCCGAACCCAAAGGTGGATTCATTTTGAAATTCGTGTCGTAGGCCGGCCATTCGGGGAGCTTGCTGTTTTGGGATTTCGCCAAATCCTTCCCATCCGCATTCCAGAATTTTTCGCTGCCGGCGACCGCCGCATCTGTGAGCGTAAAGTGATGCGGACAGGCTTCGCCGGAAATGGGCACGCCCCGTTTCCTGGCTTCGCGCAATAACTGCACACTGCCTGCCGCGCTCAAGTGCTGGCAATGGATGTGCGCGCCGGTGAGTTCGGCCAGCAGGATGTTTCGCGCCACAATCATTTCCTCGCCAGCCGACGGCCAGCCCCGCAGACCAAGCGCCGTGCTCCAATAACCTTCGTGCATCATGCCGTCGGTCACGAGCGAGTAATCCTGGCAG